>Ga0209676_1000080_pt1 | contig 287400 bp, 292 predicted proteins | sample AraplaCvi_mLB_r2_FD_184282 | JGI IMG/M metagenome (GOLD analysis project Ga0209676, IMG submission 184282) | Arabidopsis root microbial communities from North Carolina, USA - plate scrape MF_Cvi_mLB_r2 (SPAdes) (version 2) | ecosystem: Host-associated > Plants > Roots > Endosphere | place... | reverse complement strand
CCATGAGCCCGTTCCAGCACGGTGAAGTGTTCGTCACCCACGACGGCGCCGAGACCGACCTGGACCTGGGCCACTACGAGCGGTTCATCCGCACGACCATGACCCAGAACAACAACTTCACCACCGGTCGTGTCTACGAGCACGTGCTGCGCAAAGAGCGCCGTGGTGATTACCTGGGCGCCACCATCCAGGTGATTCCGCACATCACCGATGAGATCAAGCGTCGCATCATCAAGGGCGCCGGCGATGCCGACGTGGCCCTGGTGGAGATTGGCGGCACCGTGGGTGACATCGAGTCGCAACCGTTCCTCGAGGCCATCCGCCAGCTGCGCGTCGAAGTCGGTTCCAAGCGCGCGATGCTGATGCACCTGACCCTGGTTCCGTACATCGCCACCGCTGGCGAGACCAAGACCAAGCCGACCCAGCACTCGGTGAAAGAGCTGCGCTCCATCGGCCTGCAGCCTGACGTGCTGATCTGTCGCTCCGACCACCCGGTGGACGTGTCCTCGCGTCGCAAGATCGCGTTGTTCACCAACGTTGAAGAGCGCGCGGTAATCTCCCTGGAAGACGTCGACACCATCTACAAGATCCCGGCCGTGCTGCACGCCCAGGGTCTGGACGATTTCGTCGTCGAGCGTTTCGGCCTGCAATGCAACGGTGCCGATCTGTCCGAGTGGGAAAAAGTGGTCGACGCCAAGCTCAACCCCGAGCACGAAGTCACCATCGCCATGGTCGGCAAGTACATGGAGCTGCTGGACGCCTACAAGTCGCTGATCGAGGCGATGAGTCACGCCGGCATCACCAACCGCACCAAGGTCAACCTGCGTTACATCGATTCCGAAGACATCGAGAACCAGGGCACTGCGCTGCTCGAAGGCGTCGATGCGATCCTGGTTCCAGGCGGTTTCGGCCTGCGTGGCGTGGAAGGCAAGATCACCGCCGTCCAGTACGCTCGCGAAAACAAGGTGCCTTACCTGGGGATCTGCCTGGGCATGCAAGTGGCCGTGATCGAGTTCGCTCGTAACGTCATGGGCTGGAAAGACGCCAACTCCACCGAGTTCGACCGCGCCAGTGGTCACCCGGTCGTCGGCCTGATCACCGAATGGGCTGATGCCACCGGTGCCGTCGAAACCCGTACCGAAGCTTCCGACCTGGGCGGCACCATGCGTCTCGGCGCTCAGGAATGCCTGCTCGAAGCCGGCTCCAAGGTGCACGATTGCTACGCCAAGGACGTGATCGTCGAGCGTCACCGTCACCGCTACGAAGTGAACAACAACCTGCTGCCACAGCTGATCGACGCCGGCCTGAAGATTTCCGGTCGTTCCGGCGATGGCGCGCTGGTTGAAGTGGTCGAGGCACAGGACCACCCATGGTTCGTCGCCTGCCAGTTCCACCCTGAGTTCACCTCGACCCCACGTGACGGCCATCCGCTGTTCAGTGGCTTCGTCAAGGCCGCTTTGGCTCAACACCAGAAGAAGGCGTAACCCCGATGGCACAGAAGATCATCCGCGTCGGCGATATCGAGATTGCCAACGACAAGCCCATGGTGCTGTTCGGCGGCATGAACGTGCTGGAAAGCCGTGACATGGCCATGCAGGTCTGCGAAGAGTACGTGAAGGTCACCGAAAAGCTCGGTATCCCTTACGTGTTCAAGGCTAGTTTCGACAAGGCCAACCGGTCTTCTGTGACCTCTTATCGTGGTCCTGGCCTGGAAGAGGGCATGCGCATCTTCCAGGACATCAAGCAAGCCTTCGGCGTGCCGATCATCACCGACGTCCACGAGCCGTACCAGGCTGCGGTCGTCGCTGAGGTCTGCGACATCATTCAACTGCCGGCCTTCCTGTCGCGCCAGACTGACCTGGTGGTCGCGATGGCCAAGACCGGTGCGGTGATCAATATCAAGAAAGCCCAGTTCCTCGCGCCCCAGGAAATGAAACACATCCTGAGCAAGTGCGAGGAAGCGGGTAACAATCAGTTGATCCTCTGCGAGCGTGGTTCGAGCTTCGGTTACAACAACCTGGTGGTGGACATGCTCGGCTTCGGCATCATGAAGCAGTTCGAATACCCGGTGTTCTTCGACGTGACCCACGCGCTGCAAATGCCCGGCGGTCGTGCCGACTCGGCCGGCGGTCGTCGTGCCCAGGTCACCGACCTGGCCAAGGCCGGTATGAGCCAGTCCCTGGCCGGCCTGTTCCTGGAAGCTCACCCGGATCCGGACAACGCCAAATGCGACGGTCCATGCGCCCTGCGCCTGGACAAGCTCGAACCTTTCCTGGCCCAGCTCAAGGCCCTGGACGAACTGGTTAAGAGTTTTCCGACGGTAGAGACCGCGTAAAACCGATTTCTCCGGTAAAGTACCGCACGATTAAATGCTCAGGCCCGCGGACCTGAGCCTTATCGTCCGCAAGTCTGCCCCCTGTTCCCTGCTTGCCGACGGTAAAGAGATTCCCTTCAGCTGCGTCGTTTTCGTCAACTTTGGAGTGTTTACAACAATGGCAAAAATCGTCGACATCAAAGGTCGTGAAGTTCTCGACTCCCGTGGCAACCCCACCGTCGAAGCGGACGTGCTTCTCGATAACGGCATCATCGGCAGCGCTTGCGCGCCGTCCGGTGCTTCCACCGGCTCGCGTGAAGCGCTGGAGCTGCGTGATGGCGACAAGAGCCGTTACCTGGGCAAGGGCGTACTGAAGGCCGTAGCCAACATCAACGGTCCGATCCGTGACCTGCTGCTGGGTAAAGACCCAAGCGACCAGAAAGCCCTCGATCAGGCGATGATCAAGCTGGACGGTACCGACAACAAGGCAACCCTGGGCGCCAACGCGATCCTCGCCGTTTCCCTGGCCGCGGCCAAGGCAGCAGCACAGGACCAGGACCTGCCGCTGTACGCGCACATCGCCAACCTGAACGGTACTCCGGGCGTCTACTCGATGCCGGTGCCGATGATGAACATCATCAACGGTGGCGAGCACGCCGATAACAACGTCGACATCCAGGAATTCATGGTGCAGCCGGTGGGCGCCAAGTCCTTCTCCGAAGGTCTGCGCATGGGCACCGAGATTTTCCATCACCTCAAAGCCGTGCTGAAGGCCCGTGGCCTGAGCACTGCCGTGGGTGACGAAGGTGGTTTCGCGCCGAACCTGGCTTCCAACGAAGACGCCCTGAAAGTGATCTCCGAAGCCGTGGCCAACGCCGGTTACAAGCTGGGCACCGACGTGACCCTGGCGCTGGACTGCGCAGCCAGCGAGTTCTTTGAAGACGGCAAGTACAACCTGTCCGGCGAAGGCCAGGTGTTCACCGCTGAAGGTTTCGCCGACTACCTCAAAGGCCTGACCGAGCGTTACCCGATCATCTCCATCGAAGACGGTCTGGACGAGTCCGACTGGGCTGGCTGGAAGATCCTCACCGACAAGATCGGCGAGAAGACCCAGCTGGTGGGCGACGACCTGTTCGTGACCAACACCAAGATCCTGAAAGAAGGCATCGACAAGAAGATCGCCAACTCGATCCTGATCAAGTTCAACCAGATCGGCACCCTGACCGAAACCCTGGAAGCCATCCAGATGGCCAAGGCTGCCGGCTACACCGCAGTGATTTCGCACCGTTCCGGCGAAACCGAAGACTCGACCATTGCCGACCTGGCCGTGGGCACCTCGGCTGGCCAGATCAAGACCGGTTCGCTGTGCCGTTCCGACCGCGTGTCCAAGTACAACCAATTGCTGCGTATCGAAGAGCAATTGAATGGCAAGGCCAAGTACAACGGCCGCAGCGAGTTTCGCGGTTAATCGGTAGATGGTACAAAGACACCGGATTGGGTCAGAAAAATCGCATCAGCGAGGTTTTTGCCACTAATCTGATGCCTTAAGAGCACAAGCCTGGTTCTTCCAGGCTTCGTGCTGTCAGTAGGTTCGAAGTTGTTGGCATGGCTGTCTTTTTTCACTGGATACCCGATATTCGATGCGCAGTCCCAATTGGTTGTTCCTCGTCTTGCTCTTGCTGCTGGCTGGCCTGCAGTACCGCCTTTGGGTGGGGAATGGCAGCTTGGCGCAGGTAACCGACCTGACTCAGCAAATTGCCGATCAGCGCGCTGAAAACGAGCGCCTGCTGGAGCGCAATCGTGTACTCGACGCGGAAGTCATGGAATTGAAGAAAGGCATGGAGACCGTGGAAGAGCGGGCTCGTCATGAACTGGGCATGGTCAAGGAGGGCGAAACCCTCTACCAGTTGGCCCAATGATTCAGTCTCTACCGGCCTTCTGGGCCGTGATTCCTGCCGCGGGCGTCGGTGCCCGTATGGCCGCGGACCGTCCCAAGCAATACTTGCAACTGGGCGGGCGCACTATTCTCGAACACAGCCTCGGCTGTTTCCTCGACCATCCTTCCCTGAAGGGGCTGGTGGTCAGCCTGGCGCTTGACGATCCTTACTGGCCGACCCTGGCCTGTGCCCACGACCCGCGGATCCAGCGGGTCGAAGGTGGCGCGGAGCGTTCCGGATCGGTCCTCAATGCCTTGCTCTATCTGCATGCCCAAGGCGCTGCGGATGAGGACTGGGTGCTGGTCCACGATGCCGCACGGCCAAACCTGTCCCGGGATGACCTGGACAAGTTGCTGAGCGAGCTGGCGGATGACCCCGTGGGCGGCCTGCTCGCGGTGCCGGCCCGGGATACCCTGAAACGGATCGACAAGCATGGCCGAGTGCTGGAAACCGTGGATCGCAGCCTGATCTGGCAAGCCTATACGCCGCAGATGTTCCGTCTTGGCGCCTTGCATCGCGCCTTGGCCGACAGCCTGGTGGCGGATGTGGCGATTACCGATGAGGCGTCGGCAATGGAGTGGGCCGGCCAGGCACCGCGCCTGATCGAAGGGCGCTCGGACAACCTCAAGGTGACCCGTCCGGAAGATCTGGAGTGGTTGCGCCAGCGTTGGGCCAATCGCCGCTGAATGCAGGTTTCGCTGGTCCCTGTAGCCGCTGCCGCAGGCTGCGATCGGCTACGCAGTAGCCGTTTACCGGGCAACACGGTCGATCGGTTTGACCATGCGTGGTGATGACCTGCGAAAAGCGCACCTCGTTCCGGGCCGATCGCAGCCTGCCGCAGCGGCTACGGATCAATCCTTGTACTCCGGCCGCTTGGCCAGCCCCTCCTTGAGATAATCCACCAGCTTGCGGACCTTGGGCGACAGATGCCGTTGTTGCGGATACAGCGCCCACACCGCGGTATTCGGTGGCTGATGCGCCTCGAGCAGGGAAATCAGGGTGCCCTGATGCAGATGTTCCAGCACGTAATAATCCGGTAGCTGGCAGAGGCCAACCCCCTGCAGCGCCGCATCCAGCACAGCCTGCCCGCTGTTACAGCGCCAGTTGCCTTGCACCCGCTGGGAGAACTCGCGACCGTCCTGCTCCAACTGCCAGATGTCCGAGCTGCCGATCAGGCAGTTGTGCCGACTCAATTCCGACAAGCTGTGGGGGCGACCATAACGCTCCAGATAGGACGGCGAGGCGCAAAGGTACATGCGACGCGGTGCCAGGCGGGTCGCCACCAGTCGTGAGTCCTGCAGGCGACCAAGGCGGATCGCCAGGTCCAGGCCTTCATGCACCAGGTCCAAAGGGCGGTTGCTCAGTTCGATATCCACCCGCAGTTGCGGATAAAGCCCCATGAAACTGGTGACCAGCGGCACGATAAAACGCTCGCCGTAGGCCACTGCGCAGGTCATGCGCAGCATGCCCTTGGGCTCGCTGGTCAGGTCGCCGACGGCGCGCAACGCCTCTTCGCGTCCATCCTGCAGGCGCTGGCAATGCTGCAAGAAAGTCTGCCCGGCTTCGGTCAGCGTCACCCGGCGGGTACTGCGATACAGCAGGCGGGTCTGCAGCCGTTCTTCCAGGCGGACGATCTGCCGGCTGATATGGGAAGACGACACCCCGAGGCGTTCCGCGGCGGCGGTGAACTGGCTGCACTCGGCCACGGCGACGAACTCATCGATGCCTTCCCAGCGGTTCTCATTCATGACGATTATCCCTGTACGGCAATAATGTTTTGCTTTTGTCCGGATTATTCATCGCCAGGCGGTGTTTTACACTCCCTGTCTCGTTTTTATTCGCTGGAGACCCAGGATGATCAAGTCGCGCGCTGCCGTTGCCTTCGAGGCCAAGAAACCCCTTGAGATCGTTGAAGTCGATGTCGCCATGCCCAAGGCCGGCGAGGTGTTGTTGCGGGTCGTCGCTTCCGGCGTTTGCCATACCGACGCCTACACCCTGTCCGGGGCCGATCCGGAAGGTATCTTCCCGTCGATCCTCGGTCACGAAGGTGGTGCCGTGGTCGAGGCCATCGGCGAGGGCGTGACCTCGGTGGCCGTGGGCGATCATGTGATCCCGCTTTACACCCCGGAATGCGGCAAGTGCAAATTCTGCCTGTCGGGCAAGACCAACCTGTGCCAGGCGATCCGCGCCACCCAGGGCAAGGGCCTGATGCCGGACGGCACCACTCGTTTCTCCTATAAAGGCCAGCCGATTTTCCACTACATGGGCACCTCGACCTTTTCCGAGTACACCGTGTTGCCGGAAATCTCGGTAGCCAAGATCCCTAAAGAAGCGCCTCTGGAAAAAGTCTGCCTGCTGGGTTGCGGCGTCACCACTGGGATCGGCGCTGTGATCAATACCGCCAAGGTCAAGGCCGGTGACACCGTGGCGATCTTCGGCCTGGGCGGCATCGGCCTGTCGGCGGTGATTGGCGCGGTGAAAGCCAAGGCTGGCCGGATCATCGCCATCGACATCAACCCGGCCAAGTTCGAAATCGCCAAACAGCTGGGCGCCACCGATTGCGTGAACCCGAAAGACTTCGATCGGCCGATCCAGGAGGTCATCGTCGACATGACCGACGGCGGCGTGGACTTCTCCTTCGAGTGCATCGGCAACGTGCAGCTGATGCGTGCCGCGCTGGAGTGCTGCCACAAGGGTTGGGGCGAGTCGGTGATCATTGGCGTGGCCGGTGCCGGCCAGGAAATCTCCACCCGTCCGTTCCAGCTGGTGACCGGCCGTGTCTGGCGCGGTTCGGCGTTCGGCGGCGTGCGTGGCCGTTCCGAGTTGCCAAGCTATGTGGAAATGGCCCAGACCGGCGAAATCCCGCTGGACACCTTCATCACCCATACCATGGGACTGGAGGACATCAACAAGGCTTTCGACCTGATGCACGAAGGCAAGAGCATCCGTACCGTCATTCATTTCTAAGGAGCAGTGGCAAGCGGCAAGCAGAAGCTGCGAGAGCGATCACCGCCAACTTGCAGCTTGAAGCTTGAAGCCTGCGGCTGAAATGCCCATGAGTCTGGAAAACCTGTCCTGCCAGAAAAGCTTCGGCGGCTGGCACAAACGCTACAAGCATCATTCCGAGGTGCTGGGCTGCGACATGGTGTTTGCCGTGTACCTGCCGCCGCAGGCGGAGCAGGGTGGCAAGCTGCCGGTGCTGTACTGGTTGTCCGGCTTGACCTGCACCGACGAGAACTTCATGCAAAAGGCCGGCGCCCAGCGCCTGGCCGCCGAGCTGGGGTTGATCATTGTCGCGCCGGATACCAGCCCGCGTGGCCCTGGCGTGCCGGGCGATCCGGATGGCGCCTGGGACTTCGGCCTGGGGGCCGGGTTCTACCTGAATGCCACCCAGCAGCCCTGGGCCGAGCATTACCGCATGCATGACTATGTGGTGCAGGAGCTGCCGGCATTGGTCGAGGCGCATTTCCCAGCCTCGGACAAGCGTGGCATCAGCGGGCACTCCATGGGCGGCCACGGTGCTCTGGTCTGCGCGTTGCGCAATCCGGGGCGTTACCAGTCGGTATCGGCCTTCGCGCCGATCAGCAACCCGATGGATTGCCCGTGGGGGCAGAAAGCCTTTTCCCGTTACCTGGGCGAAGAGCGTTCCCGCTGGCGCGAATGGGATGCCAGCGTGCTGATCCAGGAGGCCAGCGAAAAGCTGCCGTTGCTGGTGGACCAGGGCGATCGTGACGATTTCCTGGCCAATCAGCTCAAGCCCGAAGTGCTGCAACAGGCGGCGAAAGCCGCGGGTCATCCGCTGACGTTGCGCCTGCAACCGGGCTACGACCACAGCTATTTCTTCATCGCCAGCTTCATTGGCGACCACCTGCAGCATCATGCGCGCGCTCTGAGCGGCTAATGTCCGCCAAAGCAGGTAGAATCACGCCCTGACTCAATCAGGGCGTTTTTTTATGCGTATTGGCCACGGCTACGATGTGCACCGTTTCGCTGAAGGCGATTTCATCACTCTGGGCGGTGTGCGGATTGCACACAGCTTCGGGCTGCTCGCCCACTCCGACGGCGATGTGCTGTTGCACGCTCTGAGCGATGCCTTGCTGGGTGCGGCCGCGCTGGGCGACATCGGCAAGCATTTTCCGGACACCGATCCGCAGTTCAAGGGCGCCGACAGCCGTGCGCTGTTGCGTCATGTCGTCGCACTGATCCATGCCAAGGGTTGGAAGGTCGGCAACGTCGATAACACCATCGTGGCCCAGGCGCCGAAGATGGCTCCCCATATTGAAACGATGCGCGCGCTGATCGCCGCGGATCTGCAAGTCGAGCTGGATCAAGTGAACGTCAAGGCCACCACCACCGAAAAGCTCGGCTTCGTCGGGCGCGAAGAAGGCATAGCCGTCCATTCCGTTGCCTTGTTGCTGCGCGCATGAACGAACTGCAACTGTTGGGCCCGCGGGCCTATGGCGAAGCCCTGGGCAGTGCGGTATTGAAGGCCACCGCCGAAGATTTCCAGGTCGACGAAGTCCTGGACATTCCCCTGACCGGCGAAGGCGAACACCTGTGGTTGTGGGTGGAAAAGCGCGGCCTGAACACCGAAGAAGCGGCGCGGCGGATTGCCAAGGCCGCGGGCGTGCCGTTGCGCACCGTCAGCTATGCCGGCTTGAAGGATCGCCAGGCGCTGACCCGGCAGTGGTTCAGCATCCAACTGCCTGGCAAGGCCGACCCCGATCTGTCGGCGGCTGAAAACGACACCCTGAAGATCCTCAAGCTGACCCGCCACAAGCGCAAGCTGCAACGCGGCGCCCATGCGGCCAACGGCTTTACCCTGCGCCTGACCGAATTGAAGGCAGACAAGGCGGGAATCGAAGAGCGCCTGCAATCGATCGCCAAACACGGCATCCCCAATTATTTCGGCGCCCAGCGTTTTGGCCATAACGGCGGCAACCTGGTCGATGCCCGCGATTGGGCCGCCCGCAAGGCCTTGCCGGAACAGCGCAACGTGCGTTCGCGGCTGCTTTCCACCGCGCGCAGCTATCTGTTCAACCGGGTGCTGGCGGCGCGAGTGGCCGATGGCAGCTGGCAGCGGGCCCAGGTCGGCGACCTGCTGGCCTTCACCGACAGCCGCAGTTTTTTCCCGGCCGGCGAAGCCGAATGCAGCGATCCGCGCCTGGCCATCCTCGACTTGCACCCGACCGGCCCGCAGTGGGGCGAGGGCGAATCGCCTGCCGCGGGAGCGACCCATCTGCTGGAACAGCAGGTGGCTGGCGACGAAGCGGATCTGCGCGATTGGTTGATTAAAGCCGGAATGAGCCACGAACGTCGCATCCTGCGGCTGCCCATTGGTGGGTTGACGTGGCATTATCCCGAGCCTGACATTCTGCAACTGGAATTCGTCCTGCCGGCCGGATGCTTCGCCACCGTATTGGTGCGTGAACTCGTCGATCTGGTGCCGGTGGGGCAGACGGACAGCCCATGCGTATTCTGATTTCTAACGACGATGGTGTAACAGCACCCGGTCTCGCCGCGCTTTATGCTGCGCTGGCGGATTACGCCGAGTGTGTGGTGATCGCCCCGGACCAGGACAAAAGTGGCGCCAGCAGCTCGCTGACGCTCGACCGGCCGTTGCACCCGCACACCTTGAGTAACGGTTTCATCAGTATCAATGGCACCCCCACCGACTGCGTGCACCTGGGCCTCAACGGGCTGCTGGAGCGCGATCCGGACATGGTGGTGTCTGGAATCAACCTCGGGGCGAACCTGGGTGACGACGTGCTGTATTCCGGCACCGTCGCCGCGGCCCTGGAAGGGCGTTTTCTGGGGCTTCCGGCGTTTGCCTTTTCGTTTGTCTCGCGTCAGGTGGATAATCTGCCGACGGCTGCCTATTTCGCCCGCAAACTAGTCGAGGCCCATGGGCAACTGGACCTTCCACCACGTACCGTGCTGAACGTGAACATTCCCAATCTACCCCTCGATCATATTCGCGGTATTCAGTTGACTCGTCTGGGGCATCGCGCCCGGGCGGCGGCGCCGATGAAGACGGTCGACCCGCGCGGCAAGGCCGGTTATTGGATCGCCGCGGCGGGGGACGCCGAGGACGGCGGTCCGGGTACGGACTTCCACGCCATCATGCAGGGCTATGTCTCGGTCACACCGTTGCAGCTCGATCGCACCTTCAACGATGCTTTCAGAAGTCTTGATGGCTGGCTGGAGGGGCTGCGCTGATGGCTCGCGAACAGGACGATTTGTTGCGTCGCGGTATCGGGATGACTTCCCAGCGTACCCGCGAACGCCTGATCCAGCGTCTTTACGATGAAGGCCTGTCCAACACCCAGGTGCTGGAAGTCATTCGGCGTACGCCGCGGCATCTGTTTGTCGATGAGGCCCTGGCGCATCGGGCCTATGAAGACACGGCCTTGCCGATCGGGCACAACCAGACGATCTCGCAGCCTTATATGGTGGCGCGCATGAGCGAGTTGCTGCTGGCGGCCGGCCCGTTGGACAAGGTGCTGGAGATCGGCACTGGCTCGGGTTACCAGACGGCGGTGTTGTCGCAATTGGTGGAGCGGGTGTTCTCGGTCGAGCGCATCAAGGTGTTGCAGGATCGGGCCAAGGAACGCCTGGTCGAGCTGAACCTGCGCAACGTGGTATTCCGCTGGGGCGATGGCTGGGAAGGCTGGCCGGCGCTGGCGCCGTATAACGGGATCATCGTGACGGCGGTCGCCACCGACATCCCTCAGGCCCTGCTGGACCAATTGGCGCCGGGTGGCCGGATGGTGATTCCGGTCGGGGCCGGCGAAGTGCAGCAACTGATGCTGGTCATTCGTGAAGAGCAGGGGTTTTCGCGGCAGGTTCTCGGCGCGGTTCGCTTCGTTCCCTTGCTCAACGGGCCGTTGGCCTGAGCATTTGTTTGGCGCGGGTGAATTCTGTTTGATCGGCTTGGTCTTACAGCTTGATCAATCGGTTAAGTAACCTTGAACCCTGATCGATGTGCCGGTACCTGCCGATTTCGCTTTACCGGGAGAAAAGCGCGGGTGGCCGGTTATACTTGCGACATTTCATGCCTGAGCCAGGCACCATTTATCTTCAACCACCACAAAGGGAGCGGCGGGTGAGTCTCACAGTCATTGCGCAGCGTATGGGTACAACAAGCTTTCAGCGACTGGTGATTGGCCTTGTCTTGAGTTCTCTGTTGGTCGGGTGTTCGAGCAATAAGTCGAGCAGCGCCCGGGTCGTCGATCGCACCAGTGCGGTACCGCAGCGCCCGACGGTGACCACGGGGCAGTACACGGTTCGTCGCGGCGACACCCTGTTCTCGATCGCCTTCCGTTATGGCTGGGACTACAAGGCCCTGGCCGCGCGCAACAATATCGCCGAGCCGTACACCATTCACCCGGGGCAGACCATCCGCTTCGACGGCCGCTCGGGTTCGGCACCGACAGCGGTGGTTACAAAGTCGGCTTCCAGTGCATCTTCTTCAAGTAAAACCACGGTAATTCGTCGTCCGGCAGGGGCCGCGCCAACGATTGCGAGCCAGCCCGCGCCGGCTCCATTACCGCCTGCAGGCCCCGCGCCAAAGGGCTGGGGCTGGCCTGCGAACGGTATTCTGATTGGAAAATTCTCTTCAAACGGTAGTTTGAATAAAGGCATTGATATCGCCGGGGATTTGGGACAGCCTGTTTTAGCTGCGTCTGATGGGACGGTGGTTTACGCCGGGAGTGGCTTAAGGGGCTACGGCGAACTGGTCATCATCAAACACAGCGATACCTACGTCAGTGCTTACGGCCACAGCCGTAGGCTGTTGGTTCGGGAGGGGCAGCAGGTCAAAGTCGGACAGACAATTGCCGAAATGGGATCAACTGGTACAGACCGGGTGAAACTGCACTTTGAGATTCGCCGACAAGGTAAACCTGTAGATCCGCTGCAATTCCTGCCACGTCGTTGATCCGTTACCAAGCCTGTTCCGTCACGTAGAGGGAACAGGTTCCAGCGTTGCCAAGGATAAAGGCGTCGCTTGAGCCTGAGGTCGAACTCACCAAAGGACTATAACAATGGCTCTCAGTAAAGAAGTGCCGGAGTTTGACATCGACGATGAAGTTCTCCTTATGGAGACAGATATCGCCACTGATTCGATGTCGAATGAGGGATCTGCTGTACCTTCAGTTCGTGCCAAATCCAAACACTCCGCTTCACTGAAACAACACAAGTACATTGATTACACGCGAGCGCTCGACGCGACGCAGTTGTATCTCAATGAAATCGGCTTTTCCCCATTGCTCTCTCCGGAAGAAGAAGTTCATTTTGCGCGTCTGTCGCAAAGTGGCGATCCAGCCGGGCGCAAGCGCATGATTGAAAGCAACCTGCGTCTGGTGGTGAAAATCGCCCGGCGTTATGTCAATCGTGGGCTTTCGCTGCTGGACCTGATCGAAGAGGGCAACCTCGGTTTGATCCGGGCGGTGGAGAAGTTCGATCCGGAGCGCGGTTTCCGCTTCTCGACCTATGCCACCTGGTGGATCCGTCAAACCATCGAACGGGCAATCATGAACCAGACCCGGACTATCCGGCTGCCGATTCATGTGGTCAAAGAGCTCAACGTCTACCTGCGGGCAGCACGGGAGCTGACACAGAAACTCGACCATGAACCCTCCCCTGAAGAAATCGCCAACCTGCTGGAGAAACCGGTCGGTGAGGTCAAGCGCATGCTGGGCTTGAACGAGCGGGTTTCTTCAGTCGACGTCTCGCTGGGTCCTGATTCGGATAAAACCCTGCTGGACACCCTCACCGACGATCGTCCGACCGATCCGTGCGAACTGCTGCAGGATGACGACCTGTCGCAAAGCATCGATCAGTGGCTTTCCGAATTGACCGACAAGCAACGTGAAGTGGTCGTTCGCCGCTTCGGCTTGCGTGGTCACGAGAGCAGCACCCTGGAAGATGTGGGCCTGGAGATCGGGCTTACCCGAGAGCGGGTACGCCAGATCCAGGTCGAAGGTCTCAAGCGTCTGCGTGAGATCCTCGAGAAGAACGGCCTCTCCAGCGAGTCGCTGTTCCAGTAACGGCACGAGCAACCCTGCCGTGAAAAGCCCCGACAGGTTCGGGGCTTTTTATTGGGTGATCGATAGGAGTCAGATGAAATAGGCAGGCGGTCGCTCAATAGCTGAAAGAGCGTGTAAGCAAAGGATTACTCTTTCGTAAGTGTTCGGTTTTTATGCGGTATGAAAGTTGTCTGTTTGACCTGAAGATTTTAGTTATCTTATTGATTAATAAGAGCTTATTCTAAGGTTTAGAACGGTGTTCGACACTTTTTATAGCTGTCAGTGCCATTGCTCTGTCATGGAAACTCTCTAATATCAGCCCTGTGTCGACGGATAGACACAGCCATCAAGGATGATGGTCAGGACATCGCAGGATGCGATTCATCAGGATGATGAAAAGGAACACAGGGACTAGGGAAAAAAGGTGGGCGGGTCATACCGCCCCTTTTTTTTGCCTGCGTAAAAGTGAATCCGGAATAGCAAAAAGGCCCGCAAGGGGCCTTTTTGGGGAACGCGAGGTAATCAGCGTTCGAGATCCTTGATCTTGCCTTTGACGCCATCCCACTCTTCGGCATCGGGCAGGGAATCTTTCTTTTCAGTGATATTGGGCCAGATTTCGGCGAGCTCAACGTTCAACTGAATGAATTCCTGCATCTCTTCCGGAACTTCGTCCTCGGAGAAGATCGCTACAGCGGGGCATTCAGGCTCGCACAGCGCGCAGTCAATGCACTCATCCGGGTGAATCACCAGGAAGTTCGGGCCTTCGTAAAAGCAGTCCACCGGACAGACTTCTACGCAGTCGGTGTACTTGCACTTGATGCAGTTGTCGGTGACGACGAAGGTCATTTCTAATTCTCTCCTCAGGCGGCGGCAGCGGAGCCCCTTCAGGACGGGGTCGCCAGGTTCGGGAGCGATAGTCTGCGGACCAGGCTAATAGTCCGCAGCATCCCAAACCGCGCGAGATTCTAACAGCTTGAAAGCATCAGCGTTAGATGCGTGTCTTCAATGTATAGAGCATTTCCAGTGCCTTGCGCGGGGTCATGTCGTCCAGATCGAGCTTGGCCAGGTCATCGAGGACCGGGTGCGGCAGGCTGGCGAACATGTCGCTTTGCTGCGGGACCGAAGGCTTGCCCGGTACCGGAGACGGCGCTTCATGGGGCAGGCTGGTGGTCTCCAGGCGACTCAGGTGCTCGCGGGCGCGGACGATCACATCGCTCGGAACCCCCGCCAACTGGGCCACGGCCAGGCCATAGCTCTGGCTGGCAGGGCCTGGCAGCACGTGGTGCAGGAACACGATGCGTTCGTTGTGCTCGGTGGCGTTGAGGTGCACGTTGGCGACCAGAGGTTCGCTTTCCGGCAGGACGGTGAGCTCGAAGTAGTGGGTGGCGAACAGGGTGTACGCCCGCAGCTGGGCGAGACGTTCTGCCGCAGCCCAGGCCAGGGACAGACCATCGAAGGTACTGGTGCCGCGACCCACTTCGTCCATCAGCACCAGGCTGCGCTCGGTGGCGTTATGCAGGATGTTGGCGGTTTCGCTCATTTCCACCATGAAGGTGGAGCGACCACCGGCCAGGTCATCGCTGGAGCCGATCCGGGTAAAGATGCGGTCCACCAGCGACAGCTCGCAGCTCGCCGCCGGCACGAAGCTGCCGATATGGGCCAGCAGCACGATCAGCGCGGTTTGCCGCATATAAGTGGATTTACCACCCATGTTCGGGCCGGTGATCACCAGCATCCGGGTCTGGTCGTCGAGGCTCAGGTCGTTGGCCACGAACGGCGTGGTCAGGACCTGCTCGACCACCGGGTGGCGACCCTGGGTGATGCGCATGCACGGCTCGCTGACGAAACGCGGGCAATTGAGATCGAGGTTCAGCGCTCGCTCGGCCAGGTTGCTCAGTACGTCCAGCTCGGCCAGCGCCGCAGCGGTGTCCTGCAGCGGTGGCAGATGGCCGATCAGGGTTTCCAGCAAGGCTTCGTAGAGCATCTTCTCGCGAGCCAGCGCGCGGCTCTTGGCGGACAGCGCCTTATCTTCGAAAGCCTTGAGCTCAGGGGTGATGAAGCGTTCGGCGCCTTTGAGGGTCTGGCGGCGGATGTAGTCCGCCGGGGCCTGTTCCGCCTGTTTGCTCGGCAATTCGATGAAGTAGCCGTGAATCCGGTTGTAGCCGACTTTCAGGTTGGCCAGGCCGGTGCGGGCCTTTTCCCGGGCTTCCAGGTCGATAAGGAACTGGCCGGCGTTTTCGCTCAGCGATTGCAGCTCGTCCAGCTCGGCGTCGTAGCCGGTCTTCAGCACACCGCCATCGCGGATCACCGCTGGCGGGTTGTCGATGATGGCTTTTTCCAGCAGCGCCGCCAGTTCCGGGTAGGTGCTGGTGGTCACGGCCAGTTGGCTCAGGTGCTCGGCTTCGAGCTCGGTCATCGCCACTTGCAGTTCCGGCAGCGCCGCCAGGGCATCGCGCAGGCGCGCCAGGTCGCGGGGGCGGGCGTTGCGCAGGCCAATACGGGCGAGGATCCGCTCGATGTCGCCGATCTCCTTGAGCTGCGGTTGCAGCCTTTCGAAGCGGTAACCGTCCAGCAGGCAGCCGATCGAGGTCTGCCGCGCCTGCAGGACCTTCAAGTCACGCAGCGGGCGATTCAGCCAGCGGGTCAGCAGGCGGCTGCCCATCGCGGTCTGGCAACGGTCGACCACCGATTGCAGGGTGTTATCGCGACCGCCGGCGAGGTTGGTGTCCAGCTCCAGGTTGCGCCGGCTGGCGCCGTCGAGCACCACGGTGTCGTCCAGGCGTTCGTGACGCAGGCTGCGCAGGTGGGGCAGGGCAGTGCGCTGGGTTTCCTTGGCATAGCTCAGCAGGCAGCCCGCAGCGCCGATGGCCAGGGTCAGGTTCTCGCAGCCGAAGCCCTTGAGGTCCTGGGTGGAGAACTGCTGGCACAGGCTCTTGTGGGCCGAGTCGCGTTCGAAGTCCCAGGGCGCGCGACGGCGCACGCCACGGCGTTTTTCCGCCGGCAGGCCCTGCGGCCAGTCGTCCGGGATCAACAGTTCAACCGGGTTGATGCGTTCCAGCTCGGCCAGCAGGTTTTCCCAGCCCTTGATTTCCAGGACCGTGAAATTGCCGCTGGTGATGTCCAGCACCGCGAGGCCGAACAGACGCTCATCGCCCAGCACCGCCGCGATCAGGTTGTCCCGGCGCTCGTCGAGCAGGGCCTCGTCGCTGACGGTCCCCGGGGTGATGATCCGCACCACCTGGCGCTCCACCGGGCCCTTGCTGGTGGCCGGGTCGCCGACCTGTTCACAGATCACCACCGACTCGCCAAGCTTCACCAGCTTGGCCAGGTAACCTTCGGCGGCGTGATAAGGAATCCCGCACATCGGAATCGCCTGGCCAGCCGACTGCCCGCGCGCGGTCAGGGTGATGTCCAGCAACTTGGCGGCCTTCTTTGCGTCTTCATAGAAGATTTCGTAGAAGTCGCCCATGCGATAGAACATCAGCTGGTCGGGGTGCTGGTTCTTGAGGCGCCAGTACTGCTGCATCATCGGCGTGTGGGAGGACAGATCGGTGAGCGCTTTATTCATCGGGTCGTCAGGTTGATTCGTTGAAAGGGTGGGCAAAAGCAGAGGGCATGGGCCCGGCTTTTTCGCGATGGGCGCAAGGTTACCATGGGCGGTCCGACCTTCGCAGGGATGAACCCAGACGGATTTCGAGTGTTTTATGCATAAATATGCATTTTAGCATTTGTCATCGGCGAAAATAACCCGCAATATGCGCGTTATGCAAAAGCGCAACGTTTCTACCGTCTTAAGAGAGCTGCTCGATCGCGATGGCATTTCCCCCACGGAACTCCATCGGCGTACCGGCGTGCCTCAATCCACCCTTTCGCGGATCCTCAGCGGCAAGATTGTCGATCCTTCGGACAAACACATCTCGCGGATCGCCGAGTACTTCCAGGTGAGCACCGATCAACTGCGCGGGCGCGCGGTGGTCGCCTCTGCCCGGTCGGCCGATCCGCATTCGGAACTCAAGGACATAAGTCTGTGGGACGACGATACCCCCGTCGATGACGACGAGGTGTCGGTCCCCTTTCTTCGCGAGGTTGAATTGGCTGCGGGATCAGGAAGATTCGTCATCGAGGAAAGCGAGCGCTCCAGTCTGCGCTTCGGCAAGCGCAGCCTGCGACACAATGGCGTGCAGTTCGACCAGGCCAAATGTGTGACGGTACGCGGCAACAGCATGTTGCCGGTGCTGCGCGACGGTGCCACGGTGGGGGTCAATGCCGGCAAATGCGGTATCGGCGACATCATCGACGGCGACCTGTATGCCATCAACCACAACGGCCAACTGCGGGTGAAGCAGCTCTATCGCCTGCCTTCCGGCATTCGCCTGCGCAGCTTCAACCGCGACGAACATCCGGATGAGGACTACAGCTTCCAGGACATGCAGGAAGAGCAGATCGTCATCCTCGGTCACGTCTTCTGGTGGGGCATGTACGCCCGCTAACCGCAGCCCATAACGCCAAAGCCCGCCATCGAGCGGGCTTTTTTGTGCCCGCGGAAAACCCTCCACGCCTTTATTTATGCGGTGTTCATGCGTAGGTGCATTTTACATGCATAAATAAATGCATTTGTGCATTGACTGTATATGCATCCATGCATATTATTCGTTCCAAGCCGCCCGACAGCGGCGAGCGACACCGCTCTTTAGTGGCAAAAGCAAAGGCAGCGATGAACCGGCCTCGACGGTTCAGAGGGTTGGCAACTGACCCGGGTGTGCAGCGTAAAGCACCGTGAACAGTTATCCGGCGGGCAGGGACCGCGGTCGGAAAAACAATTTGAATAGACTCGTACCGCGCCAGTAGCGCCGAAAAGTCAGCTTCCTTTTTGTTCACAGGATGAAAGGAAGGCGAAGGATCGCATTCTGAAAAGCCCGGCGGATTGCCGGGCTTTTTGGAATGCCTACCTGAAGCGCACAGGCATATCAGGCTTCATCCCTGGATGGCCAATGCAAAAGGAAGGATCCGATGAACATCACAAGGCATTGCAGATGTTGAAAGATTGTCGATGTGGACATTGCAAGAGACTGCTCGCCCGGATCGGCGAGTATGCAGAGCTCCAGATCAAATGTTCCCGATGCGGAACGCTGAATCATGTGAGGGCCGCGAGCCCCGAGCGATCGCCTGTGAGCGACATGAGTGCTGCTCAAAGGCACGACCCAATCCATCACAGCCATAGGTGAACACATGAAAGTCTTGAAAAAATACGTCGCTCCCATTCTGGCCGCCGTGGTGCTGCTGGGCTCCGCAGCCAATGCCGTTGCGGCCAACCTGCTGGTCAACGGCAGCTTTGAACAGCCCGGTTGCAGTGGTAGTTGTATTCTGGATACCCCGGCAAAAACCAACTTCATTACCGGCTGGACGACATTCCTGTCCGGTGCCGAGTACTTCAACGTGCCGGCTTCGATTGGCGGCTCCGCAGCCGCGGATGGCCTGGTGATTGTTGACCTGGCGAACTATGTCTATGGCAACGGCGGGGGCATTCAACAGAACTTTGCCACTGTCGTTGGCGCCAAGTACCGACTGACGTTCAGCGCCGGCAATTCGAAGTTCGCCGGTCGTTCGGGTGACGGTGTGGTACAGGTCAAAGTGGCTGGCCAAACCGCCACTTTCAATACGCCGACCGCCAAAGGCGTTTCGATCGAGTGGAGCACCCTGACCTACGACTTCACCGCCACTACCACGCAAACGACCCTGGCGTTCTCCAACGAGCAGAATCCGTACGCCAACTTTGCCTTTATCGACAACGTCATTGTTGAACGTCTGTAACTCCCGTTCAGCGGACTTTTCCAGGGTTGAAGACAGCGCCGGTGACTCGGTGCTGTCTTGCCCTCAATCCCCTGCACTCATCAACGCTCCCAGGAGGCGTGACATGACAAACGAGCAACAAGCGTTGCTGGACATGCCGATCTGGCTTGTCATCGTCCTCGCCCTGGTGGGCGGGGTGTCCGGCGAAATGTGGCGCGCCGACAAAGAGGGCGCCCGCGGCTGGTTGTTGCTGCGGCGCCTGGCACTGCGCTCCGGGGCCTGCGTGATCTGCGGGGTCTCGACCATCATGCTGCTGTACGCCGCCGGCGTATCGATCTGGACCGCCGGCGCCTTCGGTTGCCTGACCGCCATGGCGGGCGCTGATGTAGCCATCGGGCTCTACGAGCGCTGGGCGGCCAAGCGGCTGGGTGTGTGCGAAGTGCCGCCCAAGGATTCGCGCTCGGACTCTTGAATAACCACCAAAACAGATCGTCGACTCATTGAGTCGACGCTGCCGTGATACCCGCCTGACGCAGGACGCGTACTCGTATTGAACGAGCTCAATCGGCCCTCCCGGCAGGGAGGCGCCAGGTACGGCCCAGCGCCGTCCATCCATCCGTTTCAAAGAGAGGCAAACCATGATCCCAATCGACTACAACAGCTATCGCACCCTTGCGCCCTATAACAAGCGGGTGCGGTTCCTGGTGCTGCATTACACGGCGCTGAACTTCGAGGCGTCGGTCAAGGCCCTGACCACCGGCGCGGCGAGCGCCCATTACCTGATCCCGGCGGTGCAGGATCCGACCTATCAGGCCGCGGGTTTCCAGGAACAACGAATCTTCAACCTGGTGGCCGAAGAAGACCGCGCCTGGCATGCCGGTGTCAGTGACTGGGCCGGTCGCAGCGGCTTGAACGATACTTCCATCGGCATCGAGATCGTCAACGAGGCCACCGACGTCAATGGCGTCTTCACTTTCCCGGATTACGAACGCTCCCAGGTCGAGGCGCTCAAGCAACTGGCCCTGAATATTCTCCAGCGTTATCCGGACATGTCGCCGAAAAACGTGGTGGGCCACTCCGATATCGCGGTGGGCCGCAAATCCGATCCGGGTCCCAAACTGCCCTGGAAAGAACTCTACAAGGCCGGCATTGGCGCCTGGTACGACGAGCCGACCAAGAAGAAATACGTCCGGCAATTCCGCGCCGCGGGTCTGCCTGAGCGTGCCGAAGTGCTCAAGGCCTTCGCCACCTACGGCTATGGCGTGCCGGCCCAGGCAACGGATGACTTCTTCCAGTCGCTGGTGCGGGCGTTCCAGATGCACTTCAGGCCGAAGAACTACACCGGGAAACTGGATGTGGAAACCTGCGCGATTCTTTATGCGCTGAACGAGAAGTACGCCTGATTCGGCGAAATCAGGGCTGAGGTCTCCATCGACGGTGATGCCGGACCTCAGCAAAGTCTCGTGAGTCATCCGTTGCATCACCCAGCCCTTCGCGATCTCGCGCACCGATCTGGCGAGCCAGAGCCCTGCTCAAACCGACGTTCACCGCCCCTCCAACTCGCACCACATCCGCAGCCCCCCCAGCGCAATCTCAACCCTGATATCCGAACAGGAAGCCCCCTATGCCCGCGGTCATCGACAAGCCGTCGCAGCTGTTTTTCGCCATTGCCGAGACCCTGCGAGGGGCGGGCCTTGGCCTCAAGGTTGGCAGTCACCAGGACTTCGATGGTCTGCTCGACCAGGCCTGGGTGCTGATGGCGATCGAGCGCGATGCCCCGGGCATGCGCAGCCAGGAAGGGCGTATCGCCCATGTCCTTACGATCTCGTTGCAAGCCGTGGCGGCTGTGGGGAGCGAGCGTTCCGGGTTCGAGGCCTGCGATCTGGCGAGCGTGCTGAAGGATCTGGCTACGGATAACCGTTGGGGCCTCCCGGCGGTGCAGTGCGACCTGCCGATGAACCTCGAGGGCCTACCCTCGACCCTGATTCGCGGCGAGCAGCAATACGCTGCCTGGACGCTGTCGTTCACCCAGACGCTGTACCTCGGGCAACCATTGCTGGACGACCCGACCGGCATACCGAAGTTCGCCCGCACCTGGGAAGTCTCGAACATCGACGACCCCGACCAATACCAAGCACTTGAGGGCTGAGCCATGTTTGACGAGCTGCTGCGCATGCAGCTGGGCCCGATCATCGAGCGACTGGCCGAGATGGAAACCGAACTCGATGACTTGCACCGGCGGGCGGAAAACCATTGCCGTATCGGTGTCTGCCAGTCGGTCGATGCGGCCAGCAACACCTGTCGGGTCAGCCATGGAGAGCTGCTGACGCCGGCAATCAGGTTCTTCAACCCCAGCGCCGGTGCGCAAAGCGAATCGCGCATTCCTTCCGTGGGCGAGCAGTGCCTGCTGCTCAACTACGGTGGCGGCGACGGCGGGGCCCAGTCGGTGGCGCTGTTCGGCCTCAACTGCGACCGCTTTCCACCGGTGTCGACCCTGGCCGCGCTGACCCGCCGCCAATACGCCGATGGCACCCAAAGCAGTTATGACGATGCCGGCCATGTCTTGAGCTGGAGCAACGGCCCGACCGCGCTCACCGCTTCCCGCGAGGCGGTCGAGTTGAGCATCGGTCCCGCCCGGCTGGCGATGAGGCCCGAAGCGATCGAGCTGCGGCTGGGCGCAGTGGGCATCTTGCTCGACAGCGCCGGCATCCACTTCAGCGGCCCCTTGGTGGAACACCAGGGCCGCGTTATCAGCCCTTGATAAGAGGCTTCCCATGATTGGAGTCGATAGAAACACCGGCGCCGCGGTCGATGACTGGCTGCAGTTCGTGCAGCGCGCGACCCGCGCCCTGACCACGCCGCTGGGCACCCGGCAGAAGCGCCCTTTGTACGGCTCGCTGATTCCCGACCTGCTGGGCCAGAACCTCGGCGATGACCTGCTGATCCTCGCCCAGAGCCATGCCGCGCAGGCGTTCTACAACGAGCAGAACGGCATCGGCGATTTCGAGCCGCAGGTCATAGTCGCCAGCCGGCGCGGCGCCGGGCTGCTGTTGCGTTTCGCCGGTACCTGGAAAAACCGCCAACAGACGTTCGAGGTCGTGACATGAGCATGCTGATACCCGGTGAACACCAGTTGGCCGAGCCGGCCATTGTCACTGTCGATGAATTCGAGACGCTGCTCGCCGAGTTCAAGACCTTCGTCGTCGATTACGTGGCCCAGCGTTCCCCCGCCCATGCGCAGAAACTGCAGGCCAGCCTGGCCAACGAAAGCGAGCTGCTGACCCTGGCGCTGGAAGCCTTCTGCCTGCACCTGCAGACCCATGAGCGCAAGTACAACGCCCGCATCAAGCAGATGCTGGCCTGGTGGGCCACCGGCAGCAATCTCGACGCGCGCCTGGCGGACATGGGCCTGGAGCGGCAGTTGCTTGACCCGGGCGATCCGGCGGCCTTTCCACCGGTCCCCGCCGTCTATGAAAGCGACGACGATGCCCGCCTGCGCTACTACCTGGCGCCCCACGCACCGGCCGCCGGTTCGCGCATGCAGTATCGCCGCGAGGTGTTCACCCTCGGCGAGCGGCCGACAGTGAAGGTGGACTCTACCGATGCGGGCGTGGTGACCGTCACCTACACCTTCGATCCGGACGGCTTCGCCGCTCAGGTCAAGGATGGCAACGGCCGCCGCACCGCGCCGGGCGAAGTGCAGGTCACCGTGCTCTCGCGGGAAGGCGACGGCACGCCGTCCGAGGACCTGCTCGAAGGCGTGCGCCGACACTTTGCCCGACCGGACGTGAAGCCGGAAACGGATCGGGTGACGGTGCAGGCGGCGCAGATCAAACCCTACAAGATCCGCGTGGTGGCCAAGATCAACCCGGGCCCCGATTCCGGGCTGACCCAGGTCGCCACGCAGCGGCAACTACAGGCCTACGCGGACAGCTGTCATCGCCTGGAAGGGCGGGTGGACCCGAGCTGGATCGATTACACCCTGCATGCCGCGGGTGCGGTGCAGCTGGAAATTCTCGAACCCTTGACGCCGATCGTCACGACGGCTTTCCAGGCGCCGTACTGCACGGATGTCGAGGTTGAGGTGCTCACGCTATGAAGGAAGAAGCCGTTCACCCGAGTCTCCTGCCGGTCAACAGCTCACCTCTGGAGCGAGCGCTCGACCTGGGTTTTGCCCGCTTGCTCGAACGCATCGCGCCGCCGTTTCCGGAGCTGATGAGCCCCGCCGAGACACCGGTGGAATTCTTGCCTTATCTCGCGGCTGATCGGGGTGTCGGCGAGTGGCGCTCCGAGGCGCCCGAGGCCGAAAAACGTTTGACGGTCGAGCTGGCCTGGCCCACTGCGCGTCAGGCTGGTACACGAAAGGCGCTGGAAAATGCCGCCAAGGGTTTGCAATTGATGCCCGAGGTTCGCGCCTGGTATGAGCAGACCCCGCCTGGGGCACCCTACAGCTTTTCGGTCAGGGCCTTCACCGAGCGGCCTTACAGCGAAGAGATCGACGCGCGCCTCGATCGGCGCCTGGCGGATGCCAAAAGCGAACGCGACATCTTGACGGTATCCGTGGGCCTGAGCGCATTCGGTTCCCACTCCATCGCGGCGGCGACCGTCTGCGGCGAGTTGACCACCATCTACCCGATCGTCGTCGAGGGGCTCGAAGCCTCGGGCCAGGCCTTCATGGCCGCCGGACTGTACAGCGTCGAAACATCCACTATTTATCCTCAGGGGTCCTAAATGGCCGACTATTACACCCTGCTCACGAATGCGGGGATCGCCTACGAAACCGCCTGCAAGGCGGCAGGCGTACCGATCAAGCTGTCGCAGATTTCCATCGGTGACGGCGGCGGCGCAGTCTACAACCCGGCGGCGACTGACACAGCCCTCAAGCGCGAAGTCTGGCGCGGCCCGCTGAACGCCCTGTTCCAGGACGAGAAAAACCCCAGCTGGCTGCTGGCCGAAGTGACCATCCCACCTGAAGTCGGTGGTTGGTATGTGCGTGAAGCGGGGCTGTGGACCGACACCGGTATTCTCTACGCCATCGTCAAGTATCCTGAGTCGTTCAAACCGGTGCTGGCGACTTCGGGGTCGGGGAAAGAGTTCTATATCCGCTCGATTTTCGAGACCAGCAATGCTTCGCTGGTGACCTTGCTGATCGACGATACGGTGGTCAAGGCGACGCGGGCCTGGGTGGCGGGTTATGTCGCCGATGAATTGGCCAAGCTCGACAGTAAACAATCGGTTCGGGTCGCTACCACCGCCAATATCGTTTTAAGTGGTGCTCAAGCGATTGATGGCGTAGCCGTGGTTGCAGGGGACCGTGTGTTGGTCAAGGCGCAATCACTAGCCAAGGACAATGGTATTTATGTTGTTGCCAACGGTGCCTGGACTCGTTCGAAGGACGCTGATGCAAGCGTCAAGGTTACGTCTGGGCTGATCGTTTCCGTCGAGGAAGGAGCCTTGTTGGCCGACACTATCTGGCAACTGGTTACAGACGGCTCCATCGTTCTTGGCACTACGGCCCTGACCTTCCAGAACATCACCAAAGGATTTGCGCCGCTCAACTCACCGGTGCTGACCAACCCAACGGCGAATACCGCGCCGCAGTTCGACAATTCAAAGGCACTCGCCACTACGGAATTCGTTGCGCGTGCGCTCGGGAGCTTCAGAGGCGGTACCAGCATTTCAGCAAGCCGGACATTGACTGGCGATGATCTTGGTAAGCGCCTGGAGCTGGCCGCCGGTGTCACGGTGGCAATGCCAGCAACTTCGTCTGTACCTGATGGGGCTGCGATGTTGATATCGGCGGGGCCGCAGTCCACAAGCTCGCGGGTGACTGTCGCCGAGGGGGATCAACTGGCAATGAACAACTTGGCTGTGACAGTTCCCTACACGCTGTCGCCTGGTGGGGACTTCATTGCGATACGAGAGGCGAATGTGTGGCGCTGCCACTCTGGCAGTGAAACTCTGCGAACGTCTCCGCTCTTTGCTGCCTCATTAACTGTGGCCGGATATGAAAAGACGCCTTCTGGTTTGGTTCGTCAGTGGGGCACATTTAACGCTCCCTCAGGAACCACACTCTTTAGCTTTCCGATTGCGTTTCCGAATAGCTGCTTATCTATCGTTGCTTCGTTCGGTATTCCAGCATCAACAGCAGCCAATATAGATAGCTTCTCTAAAACTCAGTATCGAATTCAGAACACCTATAGCGGGACGCAAGGCGGTAGCTGGATGGCTGTCGGCTATTAGTCGCCAATCCAAGATGCTGTTTAGTCTTCATATTCTTAGAGGGAAAACATGGCCATATTCTCCAGCCGTTCACAAAAGTGCTTTTTGGATGATTCGATAAATATCTTGCCCGACGATGCATTTCTGATTACAGCAGAAGAGCATGCGTCATACCTTCACGGTGAAATGGACGGGAAGACGATCAACTACGAAACCGAGCCTCCTACCTTGGTTGAGCGGTCTTCACAGCCTCCGGAGGTACTGGCTGAAGTCGAGCGCAACTGGCGTGGGATTCAGTTGGAGACAACGGATGGTGTTGTTTCACGTCACCGTGATGAATTGGAAGAGGGTTCGGCAACCACGTTGACCGTGGAGCGATACGCCGAATTGCAATCCTACCGCCGTGCTCTGCGCAACTGGCCCGAAAACGGTGAATTTCCGCTAGCAGACCATCGGCCGGTCGCCCCGTCCTGGCTGGCTGACCAGCTCCAATAAACGCCCCGCACCGACGGGGCGTTTTCTTATTCGCAAAGTTATACACAACACCCAACAGCCCCACTCACCTGGGGCTTTTTCGTATCTGGAGAGACTGAAATGGCTAACCGCCAAACCTACACCGTCCTCGTGCCATTCCCCACCGGCGGTGGCCACTGGTCGAGCATCGGCCAGCAACTGGAACTGCTCGATGTCGAGGCCAGTGCCTTGCGTGCCGCCGGCCGCCTGGAGCTGACCAGCGTCCTTGAAACGCGCCAACAGGCCGAACCGGCCACCCCATCCACTGCGGCCAAAAAGGCCGCTGCCAAGAAGGCTGAATAACCATGGCTGAGGTTCTGAACTTCGAGCACAACGGCATTACCGTCAATGCCACCGAATCCCCCGAGGCCATGGGTGGCCTGGGTGACAACGTCATCGGTCTGGTCGGCACCGCGCCGAAGGCCGACCCGCTGATTCCGCGCAATGCGCCGTTTCGCATCAACAGCTTCACCACCCAGGCGCTGCTGGACCCGACCGGTGCCGAGTCGGGCACCCTGTTCCAGGCGGTGTACCAGATCCTCAAAGTGGTCAAGGTCCCGGTCTATGTGGTGATCGTCGAAGAGGGCGCGACCCCGGCCGACACCGTCAACAACGTGATCGGCGGCGTCGATGCCACCACCGGCCGCAAGCTCGGCCTGGCTGCCCTGGGCAGCGTCCCGGAAGACCTGACCATCATCGGTGCGCCGGGCTTCACTGGCACCAAGGCGGTGGCTGGCGAGTTCGCCTCGTTCGGCAAGCGCATCAAGGCCCGTGTGGTGCTGGATGGCAAGGACGCCTCGGTCGCCGACCAGGTGACCTACAGCAAGGAGCTGGGCGGCGCGGACCTGGGTTTCGACCGCTGCCTGGTGGTGCACAACATGCCGGCTGTGTACTCCAAGGCGGCCAAGAAGAACGTGTTCCTGGCGCCGTCGAGCCTGGCCATCGCCGCGCTGGCCAAGGTCAAGCAGTGGGAGAGCCCGGGCAACCAGGTGACCTACGCCGAAGATGTGTCGCGGACCGTGGAATACAACATCCTCGACACCTCGACCGAGGGCGATCTGCTCAACCGCTACGGCGTCAGCTACTACGCCCGTACCGTGCTCGGCGGTTTCTCGCTGCTGGGTAACCGCTCCATCACCGGCAAGTTCATCAGCTATGTCGGCCTGGAAGACGCCATCAGCCGCAAGCTGGTCAAGGCCGGGCAGAAAGCCATGGCCAAGAACCTGACCAAGTCCTTCATGGACCAGGAGGTCAAGCGCATCAACGACTGGCTGCAGACCCTGGTCGCCGACGAAACCATCCCGGGCGGCAGCGTGTACCTGCACCCCGAGCTGAACAGCGTCGAGAAGTACAAGAACGGTACCTGGTACGTGGTCATCGACTACGGCCGCTACGCGCCGAACGAGCACATGGTGTATCAGCTCAACGCCCGCGATGAAATCATCGAGCAGTTCCTGGAGGATGTTCTCTAATGTTTACCAACCGCGTAAGACAGGCCATCGCGGCCACCCTGCAAGGCCTGCCGTTGTCGGCGACCGTGGAAGAGTTCACCCCGCCGAAGATCGAATTCGACATGGAAGAGATGCGCGGCGGGCGCTTCATTGCCGAAGAAATGGCCAAGGGCGGCAAGGTGCTCAATGCCAAGTTGACCCTACAGGGCGTAGGTCCGGAAATCATGCTCGCCCTCGGCGTGAGCGTGGGCGACGACATTCTGTTGAATGTGCGTGAAGCCGGCCAGGACCAGGATGGCAACACCTACTTCACCTACCACACGGTCGGTGGCAAGTTGAAATCCCTGGAAGAGACGATGCTGAAAATGGGTGAAAAGCCCAAGACCAATCTGGAGCTCAGCTGCCGTACCTACCACCGCCTGGAAAACGGCGTGCCGGTGATCGACATCGACGTGCGCACCCAGAAGTTCATGCTCAACGGCGTCGACATCCTCGGTGATGCCCGTCGCGCCGTACTGATGCCGTAACCCGCGACACTTCCCCTCTGTAGGCGCGAGCCGGCTTGCGATGACGGCCTGACAGCCCGCATCGCAAGCGCTGTTCATCTCCTATCGCGAGCCTGCTCGCTCCTACCTTTTACATAGGAATTCATTCATGTCCTGGACGCCTCCGATCCATGTCCTGCTGTGCCCGATCACCGCCGACGACGAGTCGCAGATCGCGCAGATTCAGCTCAAGCCATTGTTCTACGCCGCGCAGAAAGAAGCGCTGGCCCGTGCCGGCGACGATGAGGACGATCAGTTCTTCGAGCTGGCCAAGCTGGCGACCGGCCTGTCGGTGAAAGAGCTGGATCAGCTCAAGCGACCGGACTACGTGAGCATTGCGCAGTACGTTCACGAGATGTCGACCCGTCCGACCGCCCACTTCCTCAAACAGGCCGAGGGCGAGATCAACGAGGACAACCCGGACCAGGTGCAACTGCTATTGCCGCTGGCCGTGGCCGGCCAGGACGTGACCTCGCTGACCCTGGAAATGCCGGCACTGCGGGCGACCAAAGCGATGAAAAAACTCAAGACGGCCAAGGAACGCGCCGAGTTCATCACCGCCCACTGCACCGGCCTGATGATTCCCGATCTTGCCCAGCTGACGGTGCCCGACTGGACCCAGCTGCAGGTACGCATCGACGATTTTTTAAACAAACCGGCGGCCTTCTTTCGGAGCGCGACATCGAAGTGATACTCGATGTGGTGCCGCTCATTTACTCGGTGAGTGAAGCGGAAATCCTGGAGTGGGACGCCGGCAAGGCATTGCGCCGCTACGACATCGCGATCACTCGCCTTGGCGTGAAACAGGAGTAGAGCGGGATGGCGGACGATAAGTTTTCGCTCAAGTTCACCGCCGTCAAGGAAGGCTGGTTGACGTTCGGTGACATCAGGTCGGTCGACCTGAACACGCCCGTCGCGAGCATCGCGCCGTCGGGTGGATTGGCAGCCCAGCCCAAGGATCGGCTACCCGGTCTTGACCGGGCACTGGATACCCTCAGCGCCGATATCGGGTTGCTGGTGACCAGCCTCGACGCCCTGAACCTGACCCTGTCGTCGCAACGTCTGCGGCAGGTGGTGGTCGGCCAGGCTGCTGGCGCCAAGGGGGAGCAGGCAGGTGGACAAAAAGGTGCGGGCAAGGCAGGCGGCATCGAGCCGCCGAACTTGCTCAAGCCTGCGATCAGCATGGATTCGGCGATGGCCGATCTGGGGCGCGTACTTGATCTCTCGCCATCTCGGCGCGCGGAGGTGGTACGGGAGAACCAGCGGATGGCCAGCGCGCCGCTGATAGCCGCTGGAGGGACGACCGCCGTCGATCTGGCGAAGGTCGAATATGCGGCAGCCAAGGCAGGTATCGGCAGTGATCAGCACTCTGCGCAAGACAAGCAGCAGGCGTTGCTGACCTTTGCCGGTGCCGCGGCGATTACTGCAACGGCATTCAAGGTATCGGCCACCGATGCCGGGGAGATGATGGCCGGCTGGCGTACGTCGATGAACCTCGACGCCAAACAGGCCCTCGATCTCGCGGATGCGACCAATCACCTGGGCAAGGCCCCGGGGGATGCCGAAGCCGCAGATATTGGCGCTATTCTCCAGCGTCATGCTAGCGCTGCGGCCTCGGCCAGGTTGGCGCCCGAGCAAGCGGCGGCGCTTTCGGCGGCGTTGCTCAATAGTGGTACATCGAAGGCCGATGCAGGCCTGGCGTTCAGTAACATCGTCACTGCCCTAGGCAAGGGCGAGCAGGCTTCCGCGGCTCAGCGAGTCGCCTGGAGCGAACTGAAGCTGGATCCCCGGGCGGTCGCCGACGGGCTGCGCGAGAACGCCCAGGGTACAGTGATATCGGTGTTGGCAGCCTTGAATGCGCAACCCGCCGAGAAACGCTCGACACTGGCCGGTGCGTTATTTGCCGAAGGCGATCAGGCGGCATTGCGCCTGTCGCGGAACCTGCCAGAGGTTCAGCAAACCTTCTCCCAGGTGGCCGACAAAGGCCAATACGCTACATCGGAGCTGGGTGACAAGGGTTCGGTACGGCAGTCCGCATTGGTGCAGTCGAATACCCAGCAAACCACCTGGAACCGCTTCGAGGCACGCACCGAGCGGCTGTCCACTGCCGCGGGCAACGCGTTGGCACCGGTAGTCGACAGTACGCTTACTCCTCTTGGCGAGTTGGTGGATGGCCTCAGCGAACTGGCCGAAACCTTTCCCAAGGTCACGGCCGGCCTCGTGCTGCTCGGTGCGGCGCTGGCGCCATTGATCGGCAAGCAGGCCAAGGCGGTGGTGGACGAGGTGTTCAACCGTGGCGCCAAGCGCATCCTTGACGGTGCTGGCGCTCGCCAGCCCGGCGCTCCAGGTCCTTCGGGCGGTCCCAGTGCTCCGAGTTCCCCGAGCGGTCCGAGCATAGATGTTCCCCAGGAACAACGTTCCAAAGGCAAGGCCGCAAAGAGGGCCGCTAAAAAGGCTGCCCAGAAAGCGCTGAAAGCCACGGCCGCTGTTCCAGGTGCAGGTTCGTCCTTTGCTTTCGGTCTGTCCGGGTCGCAGGCCTCGGTTCGTTCCTTGAGCCGCAGGGCTCCAGGGCCGGCGAAGTACCTCGGCGCCGCGGTGGATGTCGCCGAAGGCCTGGTGACCGGCGATACCCAGATGCTCGCTTCCGGCCTGGGAACCGCCAGTGGCGGCTGGGCGGGGGCTTCCGCGGGGGCTGCCTTGGGAGGGGCGATCGGCAGTGTCGTGCCCATCATCGGAACGGCTCTCGGTGCGGCCGTCGGTGGACTGTTCGGCGGCTATTATGGCGGTGACTACGGCGCCAGCCTGGGCGACAAACTCGGTGTCCTGGTCGATCGCCTCAGCTCGCCGGAGCAGGTCAAGAACGACCGGGTGGGCGGCCAGCCGGCGAACCCGGCGGGTGCCGGCCAGGCAGTCAGCCCGCCGATCACCTTCGCCCCGGTCATTCAGATCAGCGGGCCCGATCAAGCCAGCTCCCAGCATATTGCCGACCTCGTGCTGCAACAGCTCAGGGCGCAGTTCATACCCTTGATGATGACCGACCCACTCGCGGTAAGACGCGGTGCCGCCCTGAGCGATGGAGGTGTTTGATGCGACAGCAAATGGTGCTGGGCAGTTTTATTTTCGGCCAGTCGCGGGGGTTCGCTTACAGCTCCCTGGTGCGCAAGTCGGGTGGTGGTTGGGTGAGCCTGGAGATTCTCACCAGCAAGCCTAAATCCAGCCAGACCGGTCAAGGCCTGCAAGGGCTGACAATCAGTGGCAAGTCCATGCGGGCGATCGCCATGACGCGGCTCGATGAGTTGCGTGCCTTGCAGGCGTTGCGGGTGCCGCTGCCGCTGGTCGATGGCATCGGCCGCAACTGGGGCCTGTGGCGAATCGACAGTGTGTCCGAGAGCCAAAGCTACGTGATCGATGACGGCACGGCGATGGTCAACGACTGGGTCATAGAACTGACGGAGTTCATCAATGCGTAAGGTCAGAAGCATTGCCGGCGATTCGGTGAACCTGTTGCTCTACCGCGAGCTTGGTCGCAACGACGATGCCGCCGAGGAAGCACTCTGGCGGCTCAACCCAGGGCTGGCCGAGCATGGGCCGGTGCTGCCGGCGGGGCTCTGGGTGAAACTGCCCGAGCTGGAGACCCGGCCGGTACTCGCTACGCCGGTATCGGCCTGGGATTAAGGAGGCGACATGGCACTTGGATTTACGCCGTCGGTAGAGATCTACGGCGCCAACGCGGCGCTGCTCAATGAGCGTCTGGTGCAATGGCAGCACATCGACGCGGCTGGGATCGAATCCGATCAACTGACCCTGACCCTCGATACCGAAGGGCTCGACGGGTTGCCCAGCCTGGGCGGCCGCATCGGCTTGCGGGTTGGTTACCTGGAGTCGGGCATGGTGGACAAGGGGCAATTCATCATTGCCCGGCGCACACCCTTCCTGTACCCCATGCGCCTGGTGCTGGTGGCCACCGCCGCGCCGTTCAAGGAGAGCGACGAGACGGGTTTCAGGCGTCGCCGATCCGCCAGCTACGGGCCGATCACCCTTGGCGCGCTGTTTCGTCAACTGGTCACCCGCCACGGGTTTTCGCCGCGGGTGGCGCCGGAGCTCGATGGGGTACAGATCGCTCATGTCGATCAGTCCAACGAAACCGACATGAGTTTTCTGACGCGCCTGGCCAGGGAGTACGGCGCGGTGACCAAACCGGTGAACGGCCTGTATGTGCTGGCCCGCAGCGGTCAGGTCAAATCCCTGTCGGGACAAACGCTGCCGGATGTGCGCTTGTCGGTGACCCGGGATAACCGCCCGGGGGATTCGGCCTTCATTTCTGCCAAGGTCGATGAGGAAAGTCGCTCGAAATTCCAGGGCTGCCAAAGCACCTGGTGGGACAGCGCCGCCGCCAAGGAGCGAGTGGTGCAAGTCGGTAGCGCGCCCTTCAACAAGCTGGGCAAGCGCCGGGCCAGCGAGCAGGAAGCCCTGGTCGCGGCCATCAGCGAGATGCGCAGGCAGGAGCGTGAGGCGCGCAATATCCAGATCGAGTGCCCTGGCAACCCGGCGTTGTCGGCCGAGGGGCTGGTCCTGCTCGACGATACCTGGCCCGGCTTCATACGGGGGCGCTGGTCGATCAAGAAGGTGACCTCCAGCGGCTCCCGCACCCAGGGCTATCGCTGCACCCTCTCGGCCAAATGCCTGGAGCCCCAGCCGGACTGAGTATGCCCGGCGCAACGGCGGCCTGATCTCTCTGGCCGTCCGCAACCTTCCCCCTGTCACCCCCCTGATAAAGCTCAAGCGCATGTGGGGGGAGGGGAGCGTTCGCCCTTTGTGCATCCGCCAAGGGCTGCTGGGTATCGCCCTCGGTTTTCTTATCTCATTCGATTCTGGAGCTTCTTCATGAAGATCACTCCGATCCTCACGCAGCTGCGCGATCACTGCCCCGGCCTGGCCAATCAGGTGGCTGTCGGCGTCGATCTCGCGCTGCTGCAAAGCAATACCGCGTTGCCCACCCCCAGTGCCCATGTGACGCCGATCGCCGATCTGGCCAGCCCGAGCAGCGGGCAGAACGTTACCCGCCAGGCCATCCGCGACCGCTTTGTGATCACCCTGGTGCTGGATGCCAGCGACGGCCGGCAGGCCCTGGAGCAACTCGAAAGCCTGCGGGCCGAGTTGTGGCGGGCGCTGGTGGGGTTCAAGCCGGGCGCGGACTACAACCCGATCGAATACGACGGTGGCGAGCTGGTTTCGCTCAGTGCCACGCGGTTGTTCTATCAGCTGCGCTTTTTCGCCGAGTTCCAGCTGGGACGCAACCTGGCCAGCCAGCCGGCGGAAACCTGGCGTGAGCGTGAACTGGACGGCCTGCCGTCCTTTACCGGGGTCACGGTGCGGGTCGATGCCATCGATCCGGCGGACCCCAACCTGCAACACCCGGGGCCCGACGGGCGCCTGGAACTGACTTTCTCTGGAGACGTAACGCAATGAGCAAACGCATCACTGTGCTGCCGGCCGCGGGCCGCGCCGTGCCGGACCCCGAAGCCGGCGACCTGCTGCCGCTGGAAGGCCGTGAAGTCGACGACAACGCCTGGTGGCGCCGGCGTCTGGCCGATGGCGATATCACCCTCAAGGCCGCGAAGGCGGCCAAACCACAAGGAGCCAAATAATGGCGATCGGATTCAGCAATATTCCGGCGGACATTCGTGTGCCGCTGTTCTACGCCGAGATGGACAATTCGGCGGCCAATAGCGCGTCTTCGGCCATGCGCCGACTGATCGTGGCCCAGGTCAACGACAACGTCGCGCCGGCCGAAACCGGCAAGCTGGTGCTGGTGTCCAGCGTCGCGCTGGCCAAGAGCATTGGCGGTCAGGGCTCGATGCTCGCCTCCATGTACGAGACCTGGCGCAAGACCGACCCGATCGGTGAGATCTGGTGCCTGCCGCTGCACAACGTCGAAGGCAGCGTGGCCAAGGCCGAGCTGAAGTTCACCGGCACCGCCAGCGAAAGCGGCGTGCTCAACCTGTATGTCGGTGGTGTGCGGGTTCAGGCCGCTATCGTCAATGCCGCCACCGCGGCGCAGGCCGCCAGCGCGCTGGCGCTGAAAATCAACGCCGCCGCCGACCTGCCGGTGAGCGCCGCCGCGGTCGAAGGCACCCTGACCCTGACCGCCAAATGGACCGGCGACAGCGCTAACGACATCAGCCTGCAGCTCAACCGCCTGGGCAAGAGCAATGGCGAAGAAACCCCGGCGGGCCTGAGCGTGACGGTCGGCAAAATGGCCGGCGGCGCCGGCGTGCCGGATCAGGTCGCTGCCCTGGCGGCCCTGGGCGATGAACCGTTCGAGTTCATCTGCATGCCGTGGACCGACACTGCGACCCTCAACGCCTGGCAAGCCGTCATGGATGACAGCACCGGTCGCTGGTCCTGGGCCAAGCAACTGTTCGGTCACGTCTACAGCGCCAAGCGCGGTACCGTCGGCACCCTGGTGGCGGCCGGTCAGGCCCGCAACGACCAGCACATCACCATCCAGGCCCTGGAGCCGGGCGTACCGCAACCATTCTGGGTGCAGGCCGCCGCACTGGCCGCGCGCACCTCGGTGTTCATCTCCGCCGATGCCAGCCGTCCGACCCAGAGCGGCAGCCTGCCGGGTGTCGATCCGGCGCCGGCCAGCGAGCGTTTCACCCTGACCGAGCGTCAGTCGCTGCTCAGCTACGGCATCGCCACCGCCTACTACGAAGGCGGTTACGTGCGCATCCAGCGTTCGATCACCACCTACCAGAAGAACGCCTACGGCCAGGCCGACAACTCCTACCTGGACAGTGAAACCATGCACCAGTCGGCCTTTATCGTGCGCCGCCTGCAAAGCGTGATCACCAGCAAGTACGGGCGCCACAAACTGGCCGCCGACGGTACTCGCTTCGGTGCCGGCCAGCCGATCGTGACCCCGAGCACCATCCGCGGCGAGCTGATCGCCCAGTACGCCAAGCTCGAACTGGAAGGCCATGTGGAGAACGCCGAGCTGTTCGCCGAGCACCTGATCGTCGAACGCGACAGCCAGGACCCGAGCCGGGTCAACGTGCTGTTCCCGCCGGACTACATCAACGGCCTGCGAGTGTTCGCGCTGCTCAACCAATTCCGTCTGCAGTACGACGCGGCGGCCTAAGCCGAGCCTCTTTCACTGCGCTTTTCCAGCCCGCCCCGCGCGGGCTCATTTTTTGGGAGAAACACCATGGGTCAACTGATTGCGGGCACCTGCTACGTCAAAGTGGACGGCGCTCAACTGACCATCAACGGCGGCTGCGAAGCACCGCTGATGTCCGTGAAACGGGAAACCATCGTGCCGGGTTTCTACAAGGAAACCGACATTGCCCCGTCCTTCAAGGTCACGGCGCTGCACACCCCGGACTTCCCGCTCAAGCAGCTGGTGGCCGGTTCCGACATGACCGTCACCTGCGAATTCAGCAACGGCAAGGTCTACGTCCTGGCCGGCGCCTACCTGGTGGAAGAGCCGGTTTCCAAGGGTGACGACGCGAGCATCGAACTGAAGTTCGAAGGCATCAAGGGGACCTGGCAATGAGCGATAGCGTAAAGCTGCGTGTGGCCATCGAAGCCCACGGCGAACCGCTGACCGAACTGACCCTGCGCCGCCCGACGGTGCAGGAAGTGCGGGCGATCAAGGCGCTGCCGTACAAGATCGACAAGAGCGAAGAAGTCAGCCTCGACATGGACGTCGCGGCCAAGTACATCGCGGTCTGCGCCGGCATCCCACCGTCCTCGGTCAACCAGCTGGACCTGGCTGACCTCAACGCCCTGAGCTGGGCGGTCGCGAGTTTTTTCATGAGTGCGGCATCGGAGCCATCAGCGACCTGATCGCGGTTGCCTATGACCTGGCCTGGTTCTGGAAGGTTGACCCCGAACAGATGATGGCCAGGCCACTGGATGTGCTCCGGGAGTCCCTGGAGCACGCGCAACGGATCAATGCGATGCAGCAGGTGCAGTGATGGCGAACATCAATCAAAGCTTGAATCAGACGAGCATCAAACAGCGCCTGAGCGTGAGCCATGTGCAGACCACGGTGAACATGCTGGTGGTCATGCAAGGCATGCAGAAACTGGACGCCGAGCTGGGCGAGGTTCGTTCGAAAGTCAGCAACTTCAAGAAAAGCATCGAAGACAGCGGCCTGGGCGGGCTGGATTTTTCCGGCCTGATCAAGGGCGGTGGCCTGGCCGCGCCCTTCGTGGCGGGGGTCAATTCCGCCATCGAATTCGAGAACCAGGCGGCGCGGGCCAAGCTGTTGGCGCAGGGCATCGAACCGCCCAAGGATGTGCTGGGCGAGACGGGCACCAACCTGAAGGCGTTCAGCGACAGCGTCGACGATATTTCGCAAAAGTTCGGCAGCGCGCTGCTGCCGGCGGTCAACTCGGTAGTGACCGCCGTGCAGCCGCTGCTGGGCTTTGTGGCGAAGGTCATTGAAAGCAACCCGCAACTGGTCCAGGGCCTCGCTGCCGGCGCCTTGGCCTTCACCGCGATCCGCGGCGCCATGACCCTGGCTTCGTCCGCCGTGACCCTGTTCAGCAGCGGCCTGCTGGCCTCGCCCATCGGCCTGATCGCCCTGGGGATCGCAGTGGCGGCTGGCCTGATCGTGGCCAACTGGGAGCCGCTGTCGGCGTTTTTTGTCACCCTCTGGGCAAGCATCAAGGACGCCGCTACGCAACTGATGGCGGGGTTGAGGACTGTCTTCGGCTGGACCCCGCTGGGCATGGTGATCGCCAATTGGGGATCGATCACCGGCTTTTTCGCCGGTCTCTGGGAACAGCTCAAGACGATGGCCGCGTCAGTGGTCGACTTCTTCAAGCAGGTGTTTTCCTGGACGCCGCTGGGGCTGGTGATTGAAAACTGGATACCCCTGATCGGACTGTTTTCGGCGCTCTGGGAGTTGCTCAAGGCGTTGTCCGTTCCGGCGATGGATTTCCTCAAAGGCCTGTTCGATTGGACACCGCTGGGGCTGGTGATCAACAACTGGGGAGCGATCAGCGGCTTCTTCGCTTCGCTCTGGGCCGGCCTGCAAGGTCCGGCGCAACGGCTCAAGGCCTTCTTCATCGGGCTGTTCGACAGCTCGCCGCTGGGGATGGTGGTCAACAACTGGGGCGCGATCAGCGCCTACTTCGCTTCGCTCTGGGCCGGCCTGCAAGGTCCGGCGCAACGGCTCAAGGCCTTCTTCATCGGGCTGTTCGACAGCTCGCCGCTGGGGCTGGTGGTCAACAACTGGGGCGCGATCAGCGCCTACTTCGCTTCGCTCTGGGCCGGCCTGCAAGGTCCGGCGCAACAGGTGAAGGACTTCTTCGTCACCTTGTTCGATACCTCGCCACTGGGGATGGTGATCAATAACTGGGGCACGATCAGCACCTACTTCGACGCCATCTGGGCCACCCTGAAAAGCGCGGCGCAGGTCATCAAGGACTTTTTTGTCACCCTGTTCGAGTGGTCGCCCGTGGGGCAGGTCATTGCCAACTGGCAGCCCATCAGCGACGTGTTCGCGGCCCTCTGGGAGGTGTTGAAAGCCCTGGCGGCGCCGGCCATCGAGTTTATGCGCGGTCTGTTCGAGTGGTCGCCGCTGGGGCAGATCATCAAGAACTGGGAGCCGATCACCGAATGGTTCAGCGGCCTGTGGCAACGGCTGCAGGCGGTGATCGCACCGATCAGGGAATTGTTCGACGGTGGGTTCGCCGGCTTCGTCGCCCGCGTCACCGGCAAGGTGGAAAACCTGACCGAGGCGCAGCGGCAAACCAATGCCGAAGGCAAAGGCGCGCTGGCGCCGGCGTTTTTCGGTGGCGGCCAGCCGGCACCGGGTTCTTCGGCGCTTTCCGGCAGCCTGCCGCAAAGCTCCAGCTCGCTGCTGCAACAGAGCGCGGCCAACAACCGCACGCAATTGCAGGGCGGGCTGACGGTGAGTTTCGAAAACGCCCCGGCGGGCCTGCGTACCAGCGCGCCGCAAATCAACCAACCCGGCGTGGCGCTGTCGTCGCGTGTCGGCTATCGCTCACTTTCGCTAGGAGGTTCCAATGAGCTGGCGTGATCGTTTGTTGCCGGCGTCGTTTCGTGGCGTCGGGTTCTGGGTCGACCAGGCGAAAACCCCGGTCGGCCACAAGGGCCAGTTGCACGAGTACCCGCAGCGTGACCTGCCGTTCTACGAGAGCCTGGGACGGCAGGCGCGGACCCACGACCTGACGGCGTTCATCGTCGGTGCCGATTGCCTGGAGCAGCGCGACAAGCTGCTCCAGGCGCTGGAGCAGGGCAGTGGCGAACTGGTGCATCCGTGGCTGGGGCGCCTGCAGGTCAAGGTCGGTGAATGCGAGATGACCCAGAGCCGCCAGGACGGCGGCCTGGTGACCTTTACCCTGAAGTTCTACCCCGACCAGCCGTTGCAGTTCCCCAGCGCCACGGTCAACACCCGCCAGCTGTTGCTGGTCTCGGCCGACAGCCTTATCGGCTCGGCGGTGCGCCGCTTCGAGGAGGCCATGACCCTGGTCAAGGCCGCGCGCATCGGCATCGCCGATCTGCGCAACAGCCTCAAGGAGGTCTACCAGACCATCGAGCAGGAGCTCAAGCCGCTGATCGACACCTACCGCGATCTCAACCTGCTGGTGCGGGCGATCAAGGACTTGCCCAAGGAAGTGAGCGCCGAGTTCAAGGGCTTGCTGGGGGACATCAAGGACCTCAAGGACTATGCGCGCAACGGTTACCGCGGCGTGCTGGCCAACGTTTCGCAGCAGGTCGAGGCGGTGAAGAAGATCGACACGCCGAAACTCACCACCGGCAAGGACACCACCGCCGCGGCGCAAGCCATGGCGGACCTGGTGCAGGACGCTGTGCTGGTGCGGATTGCCCAGGCCGTGGCGTCGCTGCCGGTGGCGACCCCGGCGGTCAAGCTGAGCGGCACGCCGTCGCTGGCCAAGCAGGCGATCCAGCCGGTGACCCGTGCGGAAGTGCCGGTGGCCGATGAGGTGCTGGCGCTGCGCAACGCGATCAACGAGGCGATCTGGCAGGCGGCGGAAAAAGCCGACGCTGTGCACTACGAGGTGCTCAACGGCTTGCGCCAGCTGGTCTACGGCCACCTCACCGCGGTGGCTTCGTCCGGTGTGCGGCTGGTGGTGAAGAACCCGATGCAGAGCCTGCCGACGGTGGTGCTCGCCTATCGGTTGTTCGGCGACGCCACCCGGGCGCCCGAAGTGCAGCAGCGCAACGGCGTGGCCCATCCCGGTTTCCTGCCGCCGACCAACGTCAAAGTGGCGGGGGAGTGAGCCATGAGCAACTTCGATAACCGGGTGCTGTTGACGGTGGACGGCCAGGATTACGGCGGCTGGAAAAGCGTCGAAATCAGCGCCGACCTGGAGCGGCAGTTTCGCACCTTCAAGCTCGACGTGACCTGGCAATGGCCGGGGCAGACCCTGGACCAGCGTATTCGCCCCGGCGCCAAGTGCCAGGTGCGCATCGGCGCCGACCTGTTGCTCAGCGGCCATGTGTTCAAGGCGCCGATCAGCTATGACGGTCGGCAGATCGGCCTGAGCATCGAGGGCAGCTCCCTGACCCAGGACCTGGTGGATTGCGCGGCGATCAACCAGCCCGGCCAATGGCGCGAACAGAGCCTGCTGAAAATCGTCCAGGCCCTGGCCGCGTCCTACGGCGTCGGGGTGGTCAGCGAGATCGCCGAAACCACGCGCTTGAGCAGCCACAGCATCGTGCCCGGGGAAACCGTGTTCCAGTCCATCGACCGCCTGCTGACGTTGTTCCGGGTGTTCTCCACCGACGACGCCGAAGGCCGGGTGCTGTTGGCCCGGCCGGGCAGCGGCGGGCGCGCGGTGGATGTGCTGGAGCTGGGCCAGAACATCCTTTCGGCCAGTGCGCCGATGGACTTCAGCCAGGTGTTTTCCGAGTACCGGGTGATCGGCCAGCACAAGGGCAACGACCAGAAAAGCGGCGCCGCGGTCAGCGAAGTGTCGGGCGTGGCCAGCGACAGCACGGCCAAGCGCAAGCGGGTCACGGTGATCAACGAGCCGGCGCAACTGACCCAGGAACTGGCCCAGCAACGGGCCGACTGGGAAAGCGCCATCCGTACCGGCAAGGCCCTGACCAGCACCTACAAGGTGCAGGGCTGGCGCCAGAGCAACGGCGAGCTGTGGCGCCACAACACCCTGGTGCGGGTGATCGACCCGGTGCTGGGTTTCGACCAGGACCTGCTGATTTCCAAGGTCACCTACTCGCTCTCCGAGCAGGGCTCGATCACCACCCTGCAAGTGGCGCCGCCCCATACCTTCGACGCCAGTCCCGTGCCCCCCAAAACCTGATGCCGCCCTATCCGCAGGAGTCGCTCCTGCAAAAAGCGCAGGCTTCGCCGCCAAGGACATTTCCATGAGCCTACTGACACGCCTGTTGGCGCGCGGCACCGTCGTGCTCGCCAACTCGGCCAACAAACTGCAATCGCTGCAAATGCGCCTGACCGCCGGCGAAGTGAACGACGACATGGAGCACTTCGAACCCTACGGCTTCACCAGCAACCCGCTGGCCGGCGCCGAAGGCATCGCCACCTTTCTCGGCGGCGATCGCTCCCATGCTGTCGTGCTGGTGGTCGCCGACCGCCGTTTTCGCCTCAAGGCCCTGGCCCCCGGCGAAGTGGCGATCTACACCGACGAAGGCGACAAGATTCATTTCAAGCGCGGGCGGATCATCGACATCGAGACCGCCACCCTCAATATCCGCGCCAGCAGCGCGGTGCACATCGACACCCCGACCCTGACCCAGACCGGCAAGATCGTCTCCCAGGGCGATCAGGTCGCTGGCGGCATCAGCCAGATCAAGCACGTGCATGGCGGCGTGCAGTCGGGTAGCGGGCAGAGCGGCGCGCCGGCGGGAGGCCAATGATGTTTATCAGCCAAGACCTGCACCGTGCACTGACCCGTGCCGTGCTGATCAGTCTGTTCACCTGGCGCCGCGCGGCGGACGACGACCCGCTGGATGACGAGGAGCGCTTCGGCTGGTGGGGCGACAGTTTCCCCACCGTGGCCGACGACCGCATCGGCTCGCGGCTATGGCTGCTGCGCCGAGTCAAACTCACCCGCCAGACCCAGCTCGACGCCGAGTTCTATGCCCGCGAAGCCCTGCAATGGCTGATCGACGATGGCCATTGCAGCGCGGTCGAGATCATCAGCGAACGTCTCGACGACCAGCGCCTGAACCTGCGCACGACGCTGGTCCTGGCCAACGGTGAACGCCTGGACATCAACCCCGATAACAGTTGGCAGGTGACCTATGCCCTTTGATACCCCTTCGCTGCCGGTGCTGATCAAGCGCACCCAAAGCGACCTGGCCAGCGATGCGCTGCGCCAGTCCGATGCGCAAGTGCTGGCCCGCGCCCTCGGTGGCGCCGCCTATGGCCTCTACGGCTACCTGGACTGGATCGCCGATCAGATCCTGCCGGACAAGGCCGACGAGTCGACCCTGGAACGCATCGCCGCGCTGCGCCTCAACCAGCCGCGCAAGGCCGCCCAGGCGGCCAGCGGTTCGGTGAGTTTCAGCGCCGCGGCAGGCGCGGTGCTGGACGTCGATACCCTGCTGCAGGCCAGTGACGGCCGCACCTACAAAGTCACCGCCGCCCGCACCACCAGCGCCGGCAACAACAGCACCACCATCCAGGCCCTCGACGCCGGCACCCTGGGCAACGCCGAGGCCGGCCTGGACCTGATCCCGGTGCAACCGATCCAGGGCATCGGCAACAGCTTCACCGTGCTCGCCCCTGGCCTGAGCGGCGGCGTCGCCGCGGAAAGCCTGGAATCGCTGCGCGCGCGGGTGATCCGCTCCTACCGCATCATCCCCCACGGCGGCTCGGCCCAGGACTATGAAACCTGGGCGCTGGAGTGCCCGGGGATTACCCGCGCCTGGTGCCGTGGCAGCTACCTGGGGCCGGGCACCGTGGGCCTGTTCGTGATGCGCGACGACGATGCGCAACCGATCCCGAATGCCGAGCAGCTGGCGGAGGTAAAGGCCTACATCGAACCGCTGCGCCCGGTGACGGCCGAGTTGCATGTGCTGGCGCCGCAGCAGTCTCCTGTGACCTACAGCCTGCGGCTGTCGCCGGACACCAGCGCGGTACGCGCGGCGGTCGAGGCGCAGTTGCGCGATCTGCACAACCGCGAGGCCGGCCTGGGCGACACCTTGTTGATCAGCCATATCCGCGAGGCCATCAGCAGTGCCGCCGGCGAGAACGATCACCGGCTCAGCGTGCCGGCCGCGGATGTCCCCGCCGCCAGTAACCAGTTGCTGACGTTCGGAGGTTGCGTATGGCTGGAGTAAGAACCGCCGCGCAGTACCAGAGCCAGCTGCGCAGCCTGCTGCCCAGCGGCCCGGCCTGGGACCCGGAGCGGGTGCCGGAACTCGAGGAGGTGCTCGAAGGCGTCTCCCAGGAACTGGCCCGCCTCGACGCCCGCGCCGCCGACCTGCTCAACGAAATGGACCCGGCGGGCGCCAGCGAGCTGGTACCGGACTGGGAACGGGTGATGAACTTGCCCGACCCCTGCCTGGGCGCGACCCCGCTGTTCGACGACCGCCGCCTGGCCGTGCGCCGGCGGCTGCTGGCCGTCGGCAGCCAGGCGCTCGCTTACTACATCGAGATCGCCCGTAGCCAGGGTTATCCGAACGCCACCATCACCGAGCACGAAGCCCCGCGCATGGGCCGCGCACGGTTTGGTGACGCGCATTTCGGCACTTGGCAGGCGCAATTCATGTGGACGCTCAACACCGGTGGACGACTGCTCCTGGGCCGGCGCTTTGGCGCGAGTTACTGGGGCGAGCGTTTCGGCATGAACCCGGGCTCGGCCCTCGAATGCCAGATCCACCGCAGCGCACCGGCCCATACGCGGGTGCACATCAATTATGACTAGGGGATAGACCGATGGATTATCCGAAGAGTGTGCCCAGTGCCGGGTTGGTCAACGGCAGGTTCGTCGATGAGAACCCGCTGACCGGCACCCCGGGATCGCTGATTCCGGCGGACTGGGGCAATGGGGTGACCCAGGAACTGCTGGCCGTGATCACGGCGGCCGACCTGACCCCCAGCGAGGCGAACCTGACGCAACTGCTGAGCGCGATCCGCAGCATCAGCCGCAAGAGCGCGGGGTTGGGTATTCAGCGCTTTACCGCCAATGGCAGCTTCACCGTGCCGGAGGGCGTGACGAAGATCTGGCTCAGTGGGTGTGCGGGTGGGGGTGGGGGCGGTTCGTGTCCAGCTGGAACGAGCGGATCCGCATCCGGCGGCAGCGGCGGTGGTGCTGGCCAGCCGGCCATCAAGGTACCCGTCACCGTCACTCCTGGCCAAGTGATCCCCATCACGATTGGAGCGGCGGGTGTGGGGGGCGTCAGCGGAGTCAGTAACCCGACAAGCGGAGGAAACACGCTCGTGGGTGTGGGGGGCGCTTTGTTGGTGCTGAGTGGCGGAGGCGCCGGTAACTCGGGGGCAAATCTTCCTGTAGACCGTGTGGCCGGTCCCAGAGGGGGAGAGGGATTTCCCGCCGGTGGCGATGCTACTGACTCTCAGGCCCAGGTGACGGCAGGACTGTCGGGGGCTGGCGCAAGCGGGCCATTTGGTGGCGGTGGCAGCGCCTGTCGGTATGGAACATCGGGAGGGTATGCGGCACGGGATGCCTACGGCTTCGGGGCTGGCGGCAGCGGCGCGGGAGGCTGGTATATATCTGGTGCTTTGGCCGTCTCGGGGGGGCGTGGTGCTCCTGGTCTGATGATCATTGAGTGGTGAACATATGACTAAGCAAGTTCTTTACTGCCTTGCGTCCGGGGTGGTCATCGAGTGGCAAGACACTGAAGTACTGGCCTACGCGGCGACAGCCGAGGGCAATAGTGTCCTGCAGGTGACGGCCGAGCAATGGAAGCAGAAAGATGCGCTGCATTTCGTGCTGGATGGCGAACTGACTCGGGCCGATGGAACTCCACCCTCTGCTGCTCACTACTGGGACGGTAGTCAGTGGTCGTTGGACGCCTCGAAGGCTGCGGCAATCGCCGAACAGGAGGCGGAGCAGCTTTGCCGGCGAGTGGACGCGGAGGCTGACGCCGCCCGGCAGATGCTCGGCGGCGACCCGCTGCGTGCCATGGAGTATGCCCAGGCCGCCAGCGACGCCCAGGCGTTCAAGGAGGCCGGCTACCCGAAAAAGGCAGTGCCCCTCGCGGTAAGCGCCTGGGTAGTGAAAGGCCGTACCGCCAAGGCAGCGGCCGACCAGATTCTCGACAAGGCGGCCGAGCTCAACAGCAAGCTGCTCGCACTTCGCACGCTGCGCTTGCAGGCAAAAGAGCGCATCCGGGCCCTGGCCAGCAAGGGCAAGCAGGAGGCTGCGAAAGACGTCTGCGAGGCAGCGATTGAGGCGATTCGCAAGGTTGCCGGCAACTGAACTGGAACGCCGTGTTGCGTTTGCAGCCGTCCAGTCAAAGGCCGCCCAGGCGGCCAACGGTTTGGTGAGTTTCAGCGTTGCGGTGCCTGCTCGCCAGAGGCAATCAGAGCGCGGCGTACTTCGTCAAAATTGCCCGCAGCCTGGGTTATCCGAGCGCTTCTGTTATCGGGCTCCATGCGCCTTGCATGGGGCGCTCGATCATTTCGGCACCTGGAAGACGCAATTCACTTGACCCTTCAGCGCCGGCGGATGGCTGTCGCTGGGCCGGCGTTTCGGCCCCAGCACTTCGTGAAAGGCGCCGGCAGCGCTCTGCAATACCTGATTCAACACAGTGCTCCGGCCCATGGGCTGGTGAACATCAATCATGACTAGAGAATAGAGCAATGGATTATCCAAAGAGCGTGCCCGGGGTCGGGCTGCTGAATGGGAAGTTTGTCGATGAAAACCCGGTGGCAGGTACTCCGGGATCATTGATTCCCGCTACCTGGGGCAATGCGGTTACCCAGGAGATCCTGAACGTCATCAAATCGGCCGGCCTGGTCCCCGACGAGGCATCGACCACTCAGTTGCTGCAGGCGATCCAGAGTTTCGCTGCCCGGGATTTCAAGGACTCCGTGCGTGTCGCCACCACGGGCTCCGTTGCCTTGAGCGGTCTGCAAGCCATCGATGGCGTGCAGCTCACAGTCGCCGATCGTGTGTTGGTCAAGGACCAGGCGAATGCGGCGCAGAACGGGCTTTATATCGTTTCGGCCGATTCCTGGTCGCGAGCACCGGATGCGGCGCTGGATTATCAGGTGACCTCTAACTTTATTGTCGGGACGGATGAAGGGCAGGTTAACAAGTCGCGTATCTGGCAAATGACCACCCCAGGGCCGATTACCGTCGGTGCCACGCCCCTGGTTTTCGAACTGATGGCCGGGCCCACCGGTGTGGCTGCCGGGGAGTATCGGAAAGTAGTGGTCAATGCCCGCGGCCAGGTCACATCGGGATCGAACCCGACCACCCTGGACGGTTATGCGATTACTGACGCTTACAGCAAAACGGCGGCGAACAATGCCTTCGTCAAGCAGGGTGGGGTCGGTACCCAACTAACCAACGCTGTTTATATCGGTTGGGATGGGCAGAACGTTCTTATCCAGGTCGATGCCACCAACTTTGGCAGCCTGTGGTGTTCGCGAAACTTCGACCCTGCCAAAAAGGCCGATGTTTCCGAGGTGTACAACAAAACAGCAGCCAATACTTTGCTGGATGCAAAAATCAGTTCCGATGCTTGTTCCATTGCCGGTTTTGCCAGCGGTAACTCGGCAACGCCTTATATGCGCAATAAAAATAATAACGAGTATGTGGGGCTGGCCAGGGCTGCGACTACCTTGGGTGGTTATGGCATTACCGACGCATATACCGCGACTCAGATTAATTCCTTTTTAGGTGAACGTGTTCTAAGGGATGGGATTACCTATGCCGGTTTTGCAAGTAATGACCCGAACACTCCCTACTTCAGAAGGGCTTCCGATAATGGTGTTTATGCTCTTCAACTTAAGCTCGGCTACACCCCTGTACGCCAGGGGGGAGGGAATGCTCAGGGCTCCAATCAGGTCATGCTGGGCTGGGCTACTGACGGCTCGGGTCTCAGGGCGCAAGTAGATGCTTTCGATTTGGGAACCATCTGGACTGATCACATCGGTAACGGGAGGGCAGTAGCTGCGCAGTCCACGGCCGGCACGGGCGCGGTTGGCTCCTATGCGCTCCTGCTTCTTGGCGGCGGTGGCGGCACCGGGCCTAGCTCTCTCGTGGCGGGGGTGAATTGCAGGTACGCCGCTTCGGATGGCAATGACTGGGGCGGTGCACCTGCTGGCACTTGGCGAATTATGGGTGGGGTCAGAAATACAGACGGCGCGAGCTCCGACTCTACAACTCTATGCTTGAGGGTTTCTTGAAATGATGAAAGTACTAAGTGCTCATACCCCTTGCTGGAATGACGTGGCGCATACAACGCTTAACCTGTATGTGACATTTGAAGATACCAAGGACTCTCTTGGCGAAATTATATTTACCGCCTCTCCAAATGACCCGGAATCTCATGGTCGGGACTTATTTGATCGTGCAGTGGCTTTGGAATTTGGTGATATCGCCGAGCCGGGGGGTGATGTGATTAAGAGCAATATGCTGCTACAACGCGCCGAGCTGACGGCTGTCGCCAACTCCGTGATCGAGAAGTTGCAGGCTGATGTGAATATCCTGCAGGACTCCGTGGAACTTGAAATTGCCACGGACAAGGAAATCGCCGCCTTGGCCACCAAGAAGGTCTCTCTGAGTGCCTGGAAAAAGTACCGGGTGCTGCTGTCGCGGGTGCAGGAGCAAGAGGGGTTTCCAACGGTTGTCGAGTGGCCCGAGACTCCCGGTGAGTGAGGTCAGCTTGCAGACGTTTGCGATTGAGGGCTTTCATCCATGCTGATTGCTGAACCCGCTTTGCGAACGCCATATCGATGAATAGCTGATTAATCGAAATACAACGCTTTCCGAGGCTCAGCTTTATGAGTTTCTGAATGGTATTCAGTCTTTACGTGACGGGTCCCACTCCCTGTTTTTCCAAATCCAGAAAGTCGTCCAGAGCCACCCGAATGATTGCCGGGATATTAGTGTTTTTATTAGGAATGATTTCTGATCTTTCTACCCAGATGTACTGGTTGAATCGTTTTTATCCGATGGCATTGCTGGGTGAAGGATGTTTCGTAGGTGCCAGCCCTGGTGGAGGGGAGTTGTCTGGGTAATACAGTCATATTCGCGGCAGAAGGTTAAATAATGGATTATCCGAATAGTGTTCCAAGTGTTGGCTTGGTAGATGGCCGATTTATCGATGAAAATGCCATTTCTGGTGTTCCAGGATCATTGATTCCTGCAGCATGGGGCAATGGTGTAACTCAAGAGATATTGGCGGTAGTAAAAAGCGCAGGAATAGCACCGGACGAGAACGATAACGCTCAGTTGCTGAAGGCATTGCAAGTTATTGTTAGTAAAGCAAGCCCGATGCTTTCAGTCGTGAAAAACATTGCAGTTTCCAGATCGCTGGGGGCTGACGAACTGGGTTTGCTACTCATCAATGGTGCGGCAGATACAGTGTCGATAACGCTTCCTCCCAGCAACGCAGGTTTAGGTGTGCGTGACGTTATTGTGCGTCGTGTGGACAACAGCGGTAACCGCTTGGTCGTGCAATGTTCGGGGACCGACAACATCAAGTTCCACACTCATTTGCGTTCTGCCGGTTATCCCTTCCTGGTGCTTATGGGGGCTGGTGATTGGTGGCACTTACGCAGTGATGGGAGCGGTAGTTGGTGGCCGGTCGGACGATTTGATGGCACCACTCTGGGACGGCCTGTGTTTGAAACTACGGTGGTTCTGGCTCCTGGTGGGTATGGTGCCTTGAATGGATCAACCCTGAAGCGTACAGAATGGCCCTGGTTGTGGGATCACGCCCAGCAGTCTGGAATGTTACGTCCTGAAAGTGACCGAGCTGGGGCTTGGTCTCCCGGGGATGGGGTTACTACTTTCCGGACACCCGAGGCGCGTGGTGAGTTTCTGCGGGTCTGGTCCGAGGACAATACAGTCGATTCCGGTCGTACTCCAGGTTCATGGCAGGCGGGGTCCCTGGTGCATGGGGATAATGGCATAGGAAACCACATCATATTTGCTACCGACATGCTTAATCAGAAAAAGCAACTGGGTTTCGATATTGGCTATTTGGCTGCATATCCGGGATGTACTGTTAAGTACATCTGGCCGGAGACCTCTACTGTGACACAACTACCTGATTCTGAATTGATGAATCACAGCGGCGTTGCTCGCCCCCGAAACATTGCTTATCCGGGGCGAATCAAGCTTATTTGAGGTTTTTATGGCTAATTATCTAATCAATCAAGTACAAGCCTTAGTGGGGCCGGTGACGTTTCCAGCTGTTCCCGGTCTCGGTGTGCAGTTACCGAGTAACGCGGTGGAGCTGCCTCATGAACTTCCGGAACCTGAAAGTGGTTGCGTATGGGCGTGGATAGATAATGCTCCAATACAGTTGCCTGATCGGCGCGGCGCGATCTACCACATGCAAACGGGCACATTGACGCAGTGGACAGAACTCGGGGAGTTACCTGTTGGTTTTACCGACAAGCCTTGGCCGGGTAAGCACTTTATATGGGTAGAGGGTGACTGGAAGCTGGATGAAGAGGCGAAATCTGCTGCTGAGAGCAAATGCACCCAGGCGGAGCGCGATAGTCGTTTACGTGAAGCGTCGTTACGCATCGCCCCACTTCAATACGCCCTTGAGCTGGGAGAGGCCACGTCCGAGGAGCAATCCGCCTTGCTGGAGTGGAAGCGCTATTGCGTTGCCTTGAACCGTATCGAGCAGCAGCCGGGCTATCCCTTTGAAGTTGAGTGGCCAGTGCTCAACCTTGAGGCCCCCCGCGGCCCGCTGAAAACACTGCGCTCCTTCTTCCGTAGTAAATGAATCCAAGTCAGGGAGAGACTAATGTCTGTGACCGAGGGACAACTCCTCAAGATCATGCCCAACGCCCGCTCCCAAGCGGGCGTTTTTGTTTCTGCGCTTAACACCGCCATGGCGCACCGCTATATCAACACGCCCAAGCGCATGGCCGCTTTCCTCGCTCAGGTCGGTCATGAGTCGGGGCAGTTGCGTTATGTGCGGGAGCTGGGCAATGACCAGTACCTGAGCAAATACGACACCGGCAGCCTGGCGGCCCGTCTGGGCAATACCCCGGAGGCCGATGGCGACGGCCAGAGATACCGTGGTCGTGGCCTGATCCAGGTCACCGGTCGTAGCAACTACCGACAATGCAGCCTCGGACTGTTCGGTGACGAGCGTTTGCTGGCGTTGCCGCAATTGCTGGAACAGCCGCAGTGGGCCGCCGAGTCGGCCGCCTGGTTCTGGCAGCAGAACGGCCTTAACGAGCTGGCCGACCGCGACCAGTTCAACAGCATCACCCGCCGGATCAACGGCGGCTTGAACGGGCTGGAGGATCGTCTGCAGCTCTGGGCGCGGGCGCGGGAGGTGTTATGCCAGCCTTCGGCCTGATGCTGCCGTCTTACCGGGCAATGGCTATCGCCGTGCTGCTGGCCATGGTGGCCAGCGTTGCCGGGACGCTGGCCTGGCAGGTCCAGGAGTGGCGTTTTGGCCGGCAACTGGCGGAGCAGGCCAGGCTGCACGGTGAAGCGCTGAATCAACTGAACCTGGCGGCTGCTGCCCGGCAGCGGGACGAACAGGACAAACGCCTGGCCCTGGAGCAACAGCTGCAAGCCAGCGACCAAACCCACTATCGAGCCTTGAGCGATGCCCAACGTGATCAAGGTCGCCTGCGCGACCGTCTTGCCACTGCTGATCTGCGCTTGTCAGTCCTCCTTGACGCCCACGACAGCGCCGCCGGCTGTACAGTGCCTGCCACCGCCGCCACCGGCGGCCTGGTTCATGGAGCCCCGCGAGCCCGACTTGACCCGGCGCATGCTCAACGAATTGTCGGCATCACCGATGCCGGCGACCGGGGACTGATCGCCCTGCAGGCCTGTCAGGCCTATGTCAGGGCGCTGGGCCGCTAAACATTTTGATCCGTTGCGTGCCTTGCAAGCGCGTATCGCTCGTGTACGGTAAGACCTCCGCCAGCCCGATCAGGAGAGGACCGTGAACGAAATCACCCAGCTTGCCGCTGAACTTGGCAGGCGCTTGCAGGTTCTGAATACCCACGTCACCACCGCCGAATCCTGCACCGGTGGCGGGATTGCCGAGGCCATCACCCGCATTCCGGGGAGTTCGGCCTGGTTCGAGGCGGGTTATGTGACCTACTCCAATCGGCAGAAGACCCAGCAACTGGGGGTGCCGGAAGCGCTGTTCGCTTCCGTCGGCGCGGTCAGCCGCGAGGTGGTCGAGGCGATGGTGCGGGGCGCGCAGGGCAAAAGCAGGGCGCGTTTTGCCGTGGCGGTCAGCGGTGTGGCCGGTCCGGACGGCGGCTCGCCGCAGAAGCCGGTGGGCACCGTATGGCTGGCCTGGGGCGTCGGAGAGGTGGTAACGGCCGAGTGCCGGCACTTTCCCGGGAATCGGGACGAAGTCCGCCGACAAACGGTGAAGGCCGCGCTAGAGGGCTTGCTGCAACATGCCGCGGCAGAAATCTCAAAACAGGGGTAGGCGATCCACGAACGCTGTGGAATAATACTGGCTACTTATACAGGTGTTGGCCGTCAGGCCTTATTGATTACGTGAGGACTTTAATGGACGACAACAAGAAGAAAGCCTTGGCTGCGGCCCTGGGTCAGATCGAACGTCAATTCGGCAAGGGTGCCGTAATGCGTATGGGCGATCACGACCGCCAGGCGATCCCGGCCATTTCCACTGGCTCTCTGGGTCTGGACATCGCGCTCGGCATCGGCGGCCTGCCAAAAGGCCGTATTGTTGAAATCTACGGTCCGGAATCGTCCGGTAAAACCACCCTGACCCTGTCCGTGATTGCCCAGGCACAGAAGATGGGCGCCACCTGCGCCTTCGTCGACGCCGAGCACGCACTGGACCCGGAATACGCCGGCAAACTGGGGGTCAACGTTGACGACCTGCTGGTTTCCCAGCCGGACACCGGCGAACAGGCGCTGGAAATCACCGACATGCTGGTGCGTTCCAATGCCATCGACGTGATCGTGATCGACTCCGTGGCGGCACTGGTACCCAAGGCCGAGATCGAAGGCGAGATGGGCGACATGCACGTGGGCCTGCAGGCCCGCCTGATGTCCCAGGCGCTGCGCAAGATCACCGGTAACATCAAGAACGCCAACTGCCTGGTGATCTTCATCAACCAGATCCGTATGAAAATCGGCGTGATGTTCGGCAGCCCGGAAACCACTACCGGCGGTAACGCGCTGAAGTTCTACGCCTCGGTTCGTCTGGACATCCGTCGTACTGGCGCGGTGAAGGAAGGCGACGAAGTCGTCGGTAGCGAAACCCGGGTCAAGATCGTCAAGAACAAGGTGGCTCCACCGTTCCGTCAGGCTGAATTCCAGATCCTGTACGGCAAGGGTATCTACCTGAACGGCGAGATCATCGATCTGGGCGTGCTGCACGGTTTCCTCGAGAAGTCCGGTGCCTGGTACAGCTACCAGGGCAACAAGATTGGTCAGGGCAAGGCCAACTCGGCCAAGTTCCTGCAGGACAATCCGGAAATCGGCAATGCCCTCGAGAAGCAGATTCGCGACAAGCTGCTGGCTCCAACCGCTGATGTCAAAGCTTCGCCGGTCAACGAGACCATCGATGACATGGCTGACGCGGATATCTGATCGATCCGATGACCGCCGTACTCGATACCCTCGTCGCGGTGCGGCGAACCGCAATGGACCTGCTCGCGCGACGCGAGCACGGTCGAGTCGAGCTGACGCGTAAACTGCGTCAGCGCGGCGCCTCTCCCGAGATGATCGAAACAGCCCTCGACCGTTTGACGGAAGAGGGACTGTTATCCGAATCCCGCTACCTCGAAAGTTTCGTTTCCTATCGTGCCCGTTCCGGCTACGGCCCCATGCGTATTCGCGAAGAACTCAGCCAGCGCGGTTTGCAGCGTGCCGATATCGAACTCGCCCTGCGTGAGAGCGGTATTGACTGGCAGGCGCAACTGGAAGAGGTCTGGCAGCGCAAGTTTGCCGGGCATTTCCCGATAGATGCCAAGGAGCGTGCCAAGCAAGGCCGCTTTCTGGGCTATCGGGGATATTCGATGGACATGATCGGCCGCTTGTTGAGCGGCCGAAGGGTGGACGACTGACCTGTAGGGCCCGCGAATCGAATGCGCGGGCCGCTGCATTTGCGCTCAAGTGACCTTGATCGGTTCTCTGCTGCGTTGTGGCGTCCTGGCCTGATTTACCGCCCAGTTTTCCGGCAGGTTGATGAAGTCGATCAGCTCGCGCAGGCGACCATTGTCGCGGGCGTTGAAGGTGAACGACAGGCGTGCCAGATGGCTGAACTCCGGTTCGTTGTGTTCTTCCACGTTGTAAGCATGTTGATGGAAGCGATCGTTCAGGCACAGGTCGGTGAAAGCCGTCTGCATCTGCTCGAGCGCCGGTTCGCTGAGCTTGTGATTCATGCGAATGACAAACTGATGTTTCAGCCAGCGACTGGAGTGGAAGTTGCTGTAGAACTGGTTGATTTCCTCCACCGCCTCCTCGGTGTTATGCGCCAGGCGCATCAGCTTCATGTCGGTTGGCAGGATGTAGCGGTTGTTCTCGAGCTGGTTGTGGATAAAGTCCAGCGCCCCTTGCCAGAAGGTCCCTCCCGGGACATCCAGCAGCACCACCGGTACCAGCGGGCTCTTGCCGGTCTGGATCAGGGTCAGTACTTCCAGCGCCTCATCGAGCGTGCCAAAGCCACCCGGGCATAACACCAGGGCATCGGCTTCCTTGACGAAGAACAGCTTGCGGGTAAAGAAGAAGTGGAAGGACAGCAGGTTCTCTGTACCGTCCACCGTCGGGTTCGCATGCTGCTCGAAGGGCAGGGTGATATTGAACCCCAGGCTGTGATCGCGACCGGCACCTTCGTGGGCCGCAGCCATGATGCCGCCGCCGGCACCGGTGATGACCATCAGGTCGGAGCGGGCCAGGGCTGCGCCCAGTTCTCGCGCCAGACCATACAGCGGGTGTTCGATTGGTGTACGCGCGGAGCCGAAAACCGTCACCTTACGTCGCCCCTTGAACTGTTCCAGTACGCGGAAAGCATGTTCCAGTTCGCGCAGGGCCTGCAGGGTGATTTTCGCGTTCCAGCGATTGAGGTCGTCCTGGGCCATGCGCAGGACGGTGAGAATCATGTCGCGATAAAGAGGGATGTTGGGGCTGTTGGGGGCGATCAGGTTGAGTTGTTCTTCGACCTTGCTGAGATCGATACCGTTGCTCTGAAAATGACGACTGAGGAGGTCATTCGGTTCGTAAGGCATTCAACTTCTCCTTCTGCACAGAACCTTTGACACGAACGAAGCATTCGTTGGTATCCCGACACTGCATGTGTCGCTGTCAGCCCGGCTTTGGCGGCTGATTCGCCAGGGTGGAAAAACCCTGTCGTGGCCAGCGGGCCATCCATACAGGTTCTGCTATTCCTTGATTTAGAAAGCATGTGCACTGCAAGACGCGCTTGGGCAGCCTCCGGATCCACCCAGGAAAATTCAGCATGAACACTTTGAAATCTAGACCTTCATGATGATTCGCGCTGACTTGATCATGGCCCTTGAAAGTCGGGGCTGGCAATCACTTATTGCCGCAGGCGCGCAGTGTTTTCACCGCTTGTCTGAACGAGTGCCGACCAGTGGGGGCTCTGATTTACTAAGTTACAGCGCCAGCAAGACAGCTTGGCGTCAACGGTCAGGATGTACGGGATGGGGTTGTCGCGCAGGTAATGGCGAGTGGGGGCACGGAGGCTGGTCATGCACAAAATCGTGCTGGATATAGATGCGCAGCTGTATCAACTGCTGAAGTCAGCGGCAGACGCCAATCATCTGACGCTTGAAGAGGAATGCCGACGCCGGCTTGAAGGTGGGGAGCGCCGTTCGAGCTACTTACAGGCGCTGTTGGCGGAGCTGCGGGCCGATGATCAACAGCGGCGCGCAGCAGGACACTGAATTACTTTTTCTTCTTCGCCGGGGCCGGGCAGTCCGACTCCTGGAAGCGTGCCGAAGCGACCGGGCGGTTGGTGCGGTTTTCAGTGAATTCGTAGCGCATGATTGCGCCCTTGGCCATCAGCTTGCGGTAGTTCGGGTCACGACAAACGCTGGCACCCAGTTGCAGGTAGACCGCCTTGGGGTTGGCGCGCATTTTTTCAGCGTGTTCGGCCTGGACGCTGAGGTGGTTGATCAACTCCTTGCCTTCGACGGTATAACCCTGGTCGAGGATGTTCTCGTTGACTTCCCGAGGCGTGCCGACGTTACTTTCCTCGGCGGTTTTCTGCAGGGTCTTGTTCAGTTCGAAGTCTTGCAGCGATGCAGCCTGAGCACTGAACGGCAAGGCCAGCAGAAGGGCGGCGGTGGGAACGATAAAGCGCAACATGAAACTCTCCTGGTTCAGTGACTGATGCTTCGACCAATCACGCGACTGTGCGTTCAGTGGCGGCGAATTATAGGGGAGCGAGGGTAGGCGGTACAGGTTTGAGCAGATAGCTCTGATAAACTTGTGCGAATTTTCAGCTTTCCGAGTTCCTTTCGTGTCGATTCCTTCTTTCTGTCAGGGCGGCTTCTAATGAGTCACGCCGTTTCCCGCCTGCGTGCCCAACGCCTTGCGCGTGCGGTCAGGCCTTTTACTGCCCGTGGTTCCCGGGCGGAACGCTGTGCGGGCTGTCGAGTGATTCCCAGCCACTGCATGTGCGCCTGGCGCCCCAAGGTTTCCGCGCAGTCGGCGATGTGCCTGATCATGCATGACGTCGAGCCCATGAAGCCGAGCAATACCGGCTGGCTGATCGCCGATGTCATAGAGGACACCATGGCGTTCCCCTGGTCGCGAACGGAGGTCGACCCACAATTGCTGGCCTTGCTGGCCGATCCCCAGTGGCAGCCTTATGTGGTGTTCCCCGGAGAGTTCGTCGCGCCAGAGCGGGTGGTGAGCGAAGTCCGCCTGGAGGCGGGCAAGCGCCCGCTGTTCATTCTGCTGGATGCGACCTGGAGCGAAGCACGCAAGATGTTTCGCAAAAGCCCTTATCTTGAACACTTGCCGGTATTGAGCCTGGAGCCGGAGCAGTTGTCGCGCTACAAACTGCGGCGCTCCAAGCGCGATGACCATTTCTGCACCGCGGAGGTAGCGGCGCTGTGCCTGGAACTGGCCGCCGACCGGCAGGCCGGCGAAGTGCTGGACGCTTACCTGGATGTGTTCAGCACCCATTACCTGTCGGCCAAGTTCCAGCTTGAGATCGACCCTGATGATGAGACGCACACACGCCTCAAGCCTTTTCTGTAAGACCTGAGGCAAGGGGCTGGAGTTTTTCCGGCTAGAGTTGTGCCACCAGTATCCCGCTCAGTATCGAGGCACAGTCGCGCAGGACGCGGGCTTTGTGTGATGGCACTCTTATTAGTTAGCAAGCTAAGATGCTGCACGGCCCGAAGCTTGACCACCCCGGCTTCGCTGGGCATGCTTGGCGCCGATTAGGGCGCGACCGATCCTTGAAACGCCGCATTTCCAGGCTCTTGGCGTTGATCGTGCTCTTTGGGTGCAGCATTCTGGCTGACACCTGTGTTGCCTTGGCGAGGACCGAATGCATCGGTTCTCCCATAAAAAACAGGATCATTTGAAAAATGGCCACATACGAAATCCTGATTGCCGATGACCACCCCCTCTTTCGTAGCGCACTGCACCAAGCGGTGACCCTGGGCCTCGGCCCGGATGTCCGTCTGGTGGAAGTGGCGAGCATTGCCGAACTGGAAGCCCGCCTGACCGAAAAGGCCGATTGGGACCTGGTGCTGCTGGACCTGAACATGCCTGGTGCTTACGGCTTTTCCGGCCTGGTGCTGCTGCGTGGCCAGTACCCGCAGATTCCGGTGGTGATGGTGTCGGCACAGGAAGAAGCATCCGTGATGGTGCGTTCACGTGAATTTGGCGCCAGCGGTTTTATTCCCAAGTCCAGTTCTCTCGAAGTCATTCAACAGGCCGTGCGCAGCGTGCTCGACGGCGATGTCTGGTGGCCGCCGCAGGCCTTCGAGCAGGTCAGCGTCTCCGCCGAGGCCAAGGCGGCCAGCGAAGGCCTGGCCAGCCTGACGCCACAACAGTTCCGCGTGCTGACCATGGTCTGCGAAGGTTTGCTGAACAAGCAGATCGCTTATGAACTGAGCGTTTCGGAAGCGACCATCAAAGCCCACGTGACGGCGATCTTCCGCAAGCTGGGGGTGCGTACCCGCACTCAGGCGGCATTGCTCCTGCAACAACTTGAGTCAATTTCCAGCCAGTAACTGGCTCTTTCTTCACGCTTTTTTGACTTTTGTTGAACTAGCTTTCCCATTCCTTATTGTTCTAGTTGCCTATTTATGTCGCCTTTCAAAGGTCAAACCGGTCTTAAACGCATCCTCAATGCCTCGGGATACTCCCTCGATGGCCTGCGGGCCGCCTTCACCGGCGAAGCTGCGTTTCGTCAGTTGGTGCTGCTCAATGTGATTCTGATCCCCGTATCTTTCCTGCTGAATGTCAGCCGGGTCGAGCGGGCGTTGCTGATTGCGGTCTGCCTGTTGGCATTGATTGTCGAATTGCTCAATTCGGCGGTCGAGGCGGCGATCGACCGGATCTCCCTGGATCGCCATCCACTGTCGAAAAATGCCAAGGACATGGGCAGCGCCGCGCAACTCGTGGCCTTGAGCATGATCACCGTGGTCTGGGCCGTAATCCTTATCTAGGGAATGCTCGGCAGCACAATCTCATCGCTGCGCTGCACTCCGGCGGTAAAGGAGCGGCAGAGTTCGAGGAATTCGCGCATCGCCGAGGTCTGGTACTTCTGTTTGTGCCAGATGAAGTAGAACTGCCGGGCCAGGTCCAGGTCCGGCGTCTCTACCGGGACCAGGCTGCCGCGACGAAAGGCGTCGCGCAGTGCCAGCCTGGAAATGCAGCCAATCCCCAACCCCGATTCCACCGCGCGCTTGATCGCTTCGGTGTGTTCCAGTTCGAGTCGGATATTCAGTGCGCTGCGATGATGACGCATGGCCTGGTCGAAGGTCAGGCGAGTGCCCGAGCCTTGTTCGCGCAGAATCCAGGCCTCGTGAGTCAGTTCCTCCATGCTCGCATGGCCGCGCTTGGCCAAGGGATGCTGCGGTGCGCAGAACACCACCAGTTCATCCTCGACCCAGGTTTGCACTTCGATGTCCGGGTGGCTGCAGTCGCCTTCGATTAGACCCAGGTCAATTTCGTAGTGGGCGACCTGTTGCACGATATGCGCAGTGTTCTGCACATGGAGTTTGACCTGGCTCTCGGGGTGGACCTGCATGAAGCTGCCGATCAACAGGGTTGCGAGATAGTTGCCGATGGTCAGGGTCGCGCCCACCGACAACGAGCCGAAGCCGGACTTGCCGTTGAGCAGGTCTTCGATTTCCTTGGCCTGGTCCAGCAACGCCACCGCCTGCGGCAGCAGCTGTTTGCCCAGGGCGTTGAGGCTCAGGCGTTTTCCGGCGCGATCGAACAGCTGGCAACTGGATTGCCGTTCGAGCTCGGTGATCGAAGTGCTCGCCGCGGATTGGGAAAGGGCCAGCAGGCCTGCAGCACGAGAAACGCTCTCTTGCTGGGCGACGGCGACGAATACTTGCAGTTGACGGAGAGTGAATCGCATATCGATATAACCGATAACCCTTATCTTAATAATCCAGTTAACAGATATTGTCGCCGCCATTAGAATGCTGTGCAATTGCGCTCGGCTCGCCTGTCAGAGCGTGCGCTGACAACTTTCCAGGAGTCCCCCGTACATGAGCAACATGAACCACGAGCGTGTCCTCAGTGTTCACCACTGGAACGACACTCTGTTCAGCTTCAAGTGCACCCGCGATCCGGGCCTGCGCTTCGAGAACGGTCAGTTCGTGATGATCGGCCTGCAACAACCCAACGGCCGCCCGCTTATGCGCGCTTACTCGATTGCCAGCCCGAACTGGGAAGAGCATCTCGAGTTCTTCAGCATCAAGGTTCCCGATGGTCCGCTGACTTCCCAGCTGCAGCATTTGAAGGAAGGCGACGAGATCATCATCAGCAAGAAGCCTACCGGTACCCTGGTACTGGACGACTTGAAGCCTGGCAAACACCTGTACCTGCTCAGCACCGGCACCGGCCTGGCGCCGTTCATGAGCGTCATCCAGGATCCGGAAACCTACGAGCGTTTCGAGAAAGTGATCCTGTGCCACGGCGTGCGTTACGTCAACGAAGTCGCCTACCGCGAGTTCATCACCGAGCACCTGCCGCAGAACGAGTTCTTCGGCGAAGCGCTGCGTGAAAAACTGATCTACTACCCAACCGTGACCCGCGAGCCGTTCGAGAACGAAGGCCGCCTGACCGACCTGATGCGCAGCGGCAAGCTGTTCAGCGACATTGGCCTGCCGCCGATCAACCCGCAGGACGACCGCGCCATGCTGTGTGGCAGCCCGAGCATGCTCGAGGAGACCAGCGAAGTGCTCAACAGCTTCGGCCTGACCGTTTCGCCACGCATGCGCGAGCCGGGTGACTACCTGATCGAGCGCGCCTTCGTCGAGAAGTAAGCGACTCGCAGCACAGAAAAAGCCCGCGTTGCCTGAGAAGGCAGCGCGGGCTTTTTCGTTTCCGGCTGGCGGTCAGCGCGCGGGAACCACTTCCAGGACCTGGATCAGGCCCGGCTGCGGGTAATGCCAGCGCACGTCCAGGTCCCAGAATTGCGCGCCGTATTCCCGTTCCGGAGTGGGCGTCTGATAGGCCGGGCGCGGGTCCTGGGCCAGGCATTGTTCGATCAGCTCCACCAGCGGCTCCTGCAGGCGCTGAGCATGCGCATGGGCCTGTTGCAGGGCATTGTCGCTCCACTGCACCGGGATCAGCTCCGGCGCCGCGCTGGCGATGCTGTTGCTTGCGCTGTCGATGATGTCGGCATAGGGCACGTAGGGCTTGATATCGAGAATCGGCGTGCCGTCCAGCAGGTCGATGCCGGAGATCCACAGGCGATTGGCCTCGACCTTGTCCAGCTTGACCACCGACTGGCCGATGCCGTTGGGCCTGTGGGTGGCGCGGGTGGCGAATACGCCCATGGATTTGTTGCCGCCCAGGCGCGGCGGGCGAACCTTGAGCCGCGGCTTGTCTTCCAGCGCCTGGTGAAACAGGAACAGCAGCCAGACGTGACTGACCTGTTCCAGGCCCTGCACCGCGTCGCCCTGGTCGAAGGGCGCCACCAGCTCCAGCACGCCACGGGCCGCCGGGGCCAGTTGCGGCTGGCGCGGGATGGCGAACTTTTCCTTGAAGCAGGAGCGCACGAAGCCGATGGGGGAAACGCTGTAGGTCATGTTCTGGGGTCGAGGCTGGGAGAGGGGAGGCATGATAACCCTTTCGCTGGCAAGCCAGCTCCTACAACGGCCCACGCAACCTGTAGGAGCCGGCTTGCCGGCGAAGCGGACGCGACTGTTCCTAGAGACTGAACCCACCATCCAGCGGAATGATGTTCCCGGTCATATAGGCCCCGGCGGTGCTCGCCAGGCTGATGGCCAGGGCGGCCATCTCTTCCTCGCGACCCCAGCGTTTCATCGGGATCAGCGCCGTATCCTCGGCCAGGGCCTGCTCGTCGTTGCCGATATGCTGGGTCATCTTGCTCGGAAAGCGCCCGGGGGCGATCACGTTGACGTTGATGTGCTGGCTGACCAGTTCACGGGCGAGGATCCGTGACAGCTGGTGCAGCGCCGCCTTGCTCGGGCCATAGGCGTACGCCTGTTCGCCAAAGGACGAGATCCCGGCCACCGAGCCGATATTGATGATGCGCGCCGGATTGGCCGCGGAACCCGCCTTGCGCAATAGCGGCAGGAATTGCTGGATGCAGCTGAACACCGAGGTCACGTTCAATTGCATGACCTTTTCCCAGCCCTTGACCGGGTAGCTTTCCAGCGGCGCGCCCCAGGTGGTGCCGGCGTTGTTCACCAGGATATCCAGTCGATCGACCTGAGCTTCGAGGTGGGAAGCGAGTTGCTGGATGCCTTCCTCGCTCGCCAGGTTGGCGGACAGGGCGTGGCAGTTGCCCAGGGCCCCGAGCTCCGTCGCGGTCTGCTGGCAGGCCTCGGCATCGCGGGCGCAGACATAGACAGTGGCGCCGGCCTCGACAAAAGCCTTGGCGATCATCTTGCCGATGCCGCGGGTGCCGCCGGTCACCAGGGCGGTACGGCCTTGCAGGGAAAAGTAGGGGTGCATGGCGAATCCTGAGGGCTGAGGGTCAGTGCATACCCTAGTCGTCAGTCGCGATGAGCGGAGCCATTATTGTGCGGGGGAATGAAGGGGCATACAGGGCGGTGGCCGAGGGTGGCCACCGCGGATCGAGGGGGAATCAGCCGCGAATGCGCAGGGTCAGGCCCTTGAGGAAGTTGCGCAGCAACTGGTCGCCGCACGGGCGGTAGTTGGTGTGGCCGAACTTGCGGAACAGCGCGCTCAGCTCGGGCTTGGACACCGGGAAATCGGCGGCCTTGAGGATGGCGTGCATGTCGTCTTCCTTCAGTTCGAAGGCGACCCGCAGCTTCTTCAGGATGATGTTGTTGGTCACCGGCAGTTCGATCGGCAGCGGCGGACGGCTTTCGTCCTTGCCACGCTTGAAGATCACCAGGCCGTCGAGGAAGTGCGCCATGACCTCGTCCGGGCAATGCACGAAACCTTCTTCCTCGTCCTTTTTCAGGTAGCCGACGATGTCGTTCAGGCTCACTTCAAAGCCGGTGAGCTTGATGATCTCGACGACCTTCTTGTCGCTGATGTCGAGCATGTAGCGCACGCTGCGCAGTACATCGTTATGAATCATGTCTACAGTCCTGGTCTGTTCACGTTGAGCGCCGCAGGCAAGCGCGGCGTCTGAATGGGTGTCGGCCTAGAATTTCTCTTTGGCGGACAGGTAGCGCCATTGCCCGACCGGCACCTTGCCGATGGAAACCCCACCGATACGGATGCGGCGAATGGCGACCACCTTCAGGCCTACCGCTTCGCAGAGCTGGGCGATCACGCCCGGTTGCGGGTTCTTCATGGCGAAGCGCAGGCGGTTTTCGTTCTGCCAGCTGGCCTTGACCGGCGGCAGTTCCCGGCCCTTGTAAGTCAGGCCGTGGTTCAGGCGGTTGAGGCCGTGGGCGACCATCTCGCCTTCCACCTCGACCACGTATTCCTGCTCGATCTTGGCCGCATCGGCGGTCAGCTTGCGCAGGATCTTCCAGTCCTGGGTGAACACCAGCAGGCCGCTGGCGTTGGCTTGCAGGTCGGCGCTGGCGGTCAGGCGCAGGAAGTGGCCCTTGAGCGGCCGTTTGCCGAAGCGGTGTTCCTCGGACAGGCTGGCGGCGCCCAGCGACTGCATGGCGCTGTCGACGTCCTGGCCGGCCGGCACGTTCAGCAGCAGGGTCACCGGCTCCGGTGCGGTGGCCTTGGCCTGCGGGTCGAGCTCGACTTTCTGGGTGTCGACCTTGAACTGCGGCTCGTCGATGACTTCGCCATCCACGGTGACCCAGCCGCCCTCGATGAACAGCTCAGCCTCCCGGCGGGAGCAGCCGACGAGTTCGATGAGGCGTTTGGAGAGACGAATCGGGTCAGTCATGACAGGGGCCGTAACAAAAGGGGGCAGGCATTGTACCTGCCCGGCGCCGGTTAATCGCGGGTCCATTTGCCCGCTGTGGCTTTTAGCCGCGCAATGCCTGCTGCTGGGGCTGTTTCAAGCGCATGTGCAGCAGCGGGTAGGGCTGGCCCATGCCGTCGTGCTCGGAACGGCCGATGACCTCGAAGCCCTGCTTGAAGTAGAAGCCCAGGGCTTGCGGGTTCTGCTCGTTGACGTCCAGCTCGTCGGCGTTCAGGTGTTCGATGGCGTACCTGAGCAATTGCTTGCCCAGGCCCTGGCCGCGATGGTCGGGGTCGATGAAGAGCATTTCGATCTTGCCGGCGGCGATCCCGGCGAAGCCGGTGATGTGCTGGCGCTGATCCCGGGTGCAGATCAGCATCACCGCATCCAGATAGCGGTTCAGCACCAGGTTTCTCAGCAGTTCGATGTAGCTGTCCGGCAGGAAGTCGTGGGTGGCGCGCACCGAGGCCTCCCAGACCCGGGTCAGTTCCGGGTAGTCGCTGTGTTTCGGGGTATGGATGACCGAATGATGGCGCATGCCGCCTGCTCCTGTGTGGTGACGCATCCGTGGTCTTGAGCAAACGATAGACGTAAAAAAGCCCCGCATCTCGCGAAGAGAGCGGGGCTGTGCGGTTTTTTACGCCTTACAGGACTTCGGCCCAGAGGTCGTATTCGTCGGCGTCGGTCACCCGGCACCAGACCTTGTCGCCTGGCTTGAGGTCGCCGGCACCGTCGATGAACACGTTGCCGTCGATTTCCGGGGCGTCGAAGAAGCAGCGGCCCACGGCGCCCTGTTCGTCGACTTCATCGATCAGCACTTCGATTTCCTTGCCGATGCGCTGTTGCAGGCGCGCCGAGCTGATTTCCTGCTGGTGCGCCATGAAGCGTTCCCAACGGTCCTGTTTGACCTCGTCCGGGACCACTTCCAGGTCCAGGTCGTTGGCCGGCGCACCTTCCACCGGCGAGTACTGGAAGCAGCCAACGCGGTCGAGCTGGGCTTCGGTCAGCCAGTCGAGCAGGTACTGGAAGTCTTCTTCGGTTTCGCCGGGGAAGCCGACGATGAAGGTCGAGCGGATGATCAGCTCGGGGCAGATCTGGCGCCAGTTCTTGATTCGGGCCAGGGTCTTGTCTTCGAAGGCCGGGCGCTTCATGGCCTTGAGCACTTTCGGGCTGGCGTGCTGGAACGGGATGTCCAGGTACGGCAGGATCTTGCCGGCGGCCATCAGCGGGATCAGCTCGTCGACGTGCGGGTACGGGTAGACGTAGTGCAGACGGACCCAGACGCCCAGGGTGCTGAGGGCTTCGCACAGCTCGGTCATGCGGGTTTTCACCGGCGCGCCGTTCCAGAAACCGGTGCGGTACTTGACGTCGACGCCGTAGGCGCTGGTGTCCTGGGAGATCACCAGCAGTTCCTTGACCCCGGACTTGACCAGGCGCTGGGCCTCGTCCAGCACATCGCCGACCGGACGGCTGACCAGCTTGCCGCGCATCGACGGGATGATGCAGAAGCTGCAGCTGTGGTTGCAGCCTTCGGAAATCTTCAGGTACGCGTAGTGGCGCGGGGTCAGCTTGATGCCTTGTGGCGGTACCAGGTCGATCAGCGGGTTGTGGTCCTGTTTCGGCGGCACCACTTCGTGCACCGCGCTGACCACCTGCTCGTACTGCTGCGGGCCGGTCACGGCCAGCACGCTCGGGTGCACGTCGCGGATATTGCCTTCTTCCACGCCCATGCAGCCGGTGACGATGACCTTGCCGTTTTCCTTGATGGCTTCGCCGATCACTTCCAGGGATTCGGCCTTGGCCGAGTCGATGAAACCGCAGGTGTTGACCACCACGACGTCGGCGTCCTGGTAGGTGGACACCACGTCATAACCTTCCATACGCAGTTGCGTGAGGATGCGCTCGGAGTCGACCAGCGCTTTCGGGCAACCCAGGGAAACGAAGCCGACCTTGGGGTTGGCTGGCGCGGTAGGGGTGGACATGTCTAACCTCGGTATAGGTGTCGGGCCGCTCGGCGATCTGGATAAAACCGCTGGCGACGAATGGGCGCTAGGGGCGCCTCTGATCAAAAAGTGCGCAATTCTAGCGATGGCTGGCGCACTTGACCAGCTTTATGCAGGGAAATACGACGAGTGCTGCGCTATGCTTCGCGCCGTTGCGCCCGGGTGAATTCTTACTAGTCAACAGAACGTCTGTAACTGTAAGTAAAAGGGCGCATGCTGCATGGGCATTCACGAGAGTCTTGCAAGCTTAGCGTTGTCTTGAATGTCATGCCTTTTATAAGAAGCCCCGATCTGGGTAGTAGGAGTGGTGGATGGGTCAGGCAAGTAGTCAGGCGGTAGGCAGCGAGCATTCCAGGGCCAGGCCGCTGGGGATGCTGGTGGCGGCGGTCGGAGTGGTTTATGGCGACATCGGGACCAGCCCGCTTTATACCTTGAAGGAGGTATTCGCGGGGCATTACGGGGTTCCGGTCAACCACGACGGTGTATTCGGCATTCTTGCATTGATCTTCTGGTCGCTGATCTGGGTGGTCTCGATCAAATACGTGTTGTTCATCCTGCGGGCCGACAACCAGGGCGAGGGCGGCATCATGGCCCTGACCGCCCTGGCCCGGCGGGCATCGGCGCCCTATCCGCGGCTGCGGGTGGTTCTGGTCATCCTGGGCCTGATCGGCGCGGCCTTGTTCTACGGCGACAGCATGATCACCCCGGCGATCTCCGTACTGTCGGCGGTAGAGGGGCTGGAGATCGCCTTCGACGGGCTCGAGCACTGGGTCGTACCGATGGCGCTGATCGTGCTGGTGGCGCTGTTTCTGATCCAGAAACACGGTACCGATCGCATCGGCAAGCTGTTCGGGCCGGTGATGGTCCTGTGGTTCGTGACCCTGGGCGTGCTGGGGATCTACGGCATTGCCCAGCATCCGGAAGTGCTGCAGGCGCTGAACCCGGTCTGGGGCGTGCGGTTCTTCATCGTGCATCCGGGCATGGGCGTGGCCATCCTGGGCGCCGTGGTGCTGGCGTTGACCGGCGCCGAAGCGCTGTACGCCGACATGGGCCACTTCGGCCGCAAGCCGATCGCCCGCGCCTGGTTCGCCCTGGTGCTGCCGGCGCTGGTGCTCAACTATTTCGGCCAGGGCGCCTTGCTCCTGGAAAACCCGGAAGCGGCGCGTAACCCGTTCTATCTGCTGGCACCGAGTTGGGCCCTGATCCCGCTGGTGGTGCTGGCCACACTGGCCACGGTGATTGCCTCCCAGGCGGTGATCTCCGGCGCGTTCTCCCTGACCCGCCAGGCGATCCAGCTGGGTTATATCCCGCGCATGTACATTCAGCACACCTCCAGCGCGGAGCAGGGGCAGATCTACATTGGCGCGGTGAACTGGGCGCTGATGGTCGGTGTGATCCTCCTGGTGCTGGGCTTCGAGTCTTCCGGCGCACTGGCTTCGGCCTACGGCGTGGCGGTGACCGGGACCATGCTGATCACCAGCATCCTGGTGTCGGCGGTGATGCTATTGCTGTGGAAGTGGTCGCCGGTGCTGACGGTGCCTATCCTGGTGGGCTTTCTGCTGGTGGACGGGCTGTTCTTCGCCGCCAACGTGCCGAAAATCTTCCAGGGCGGTGCTTTCCCGGTATTGGCGGGGATTGTGCTGTTCGCCCTGATGACCACCTGGAAGCGCGGCAAGGAACTGTTGATGGACCGCCTCGGCGAGGGCGCGTTGCCACTGCCGATCTTTATCAACAGCATCCGCGTGCAGCCGCCGCATCGGGTCCAGGGCACCGCGGTGTTCCTGACAGCGCGTTCCGACGCCGTGCCCCATGCGCTGTTGCACAACCTGCTGCATAACCAGGTGCTGCACGAGCAAGTGGTGTTGCTGACCGTGGTCTATGAAGACATCCCGCGGGTGCCGACGCAACGCCGCTTCGAGGTGGACTCCTATGGCGAAGGCTTCTTCCGGGTGATCCTGCACTTCGGTTTCACCGACGAGCCGGACGTGCCTGAAGCGCTGAAGCTGTGCCATCTGGACGAGCTGGACTTCAGCCCGATGCGCACCACCTACTTCCTCAGCCGCGAGACGGTCATCACCTCCAAGATCGTCGGCATGGCGCGCTGGCGCGAGACGCTGTTCGCCTTCATGCTCAAGAACGCCAACGGCAACCTGCGCTTCTTCAAGCTGCCGGTGAACCGGGTGATCGAGCTGGGTACGCAGATCGAGATGTAGGCTGGCGCGACAGCAGAAGCCCCCGTCACCTCAGTGGTGACGGGGGCTTTTTTGTTGGAGGAAGGGGGCTCTCCCCGTGTTCTGCGGGGGGAGTTGGCTGATGCCCCTCAATGTCTTTGAATTCATCGCAAGCGCGTTTCCAAGGGCATGAAAAAGCCCCCGGTGCCGGTTGGCAGCGGGGGCTTCTGTCTGGGCCATTCAGATCACTCTTCGGCGACCTTGTCCTTGCCCTGGCGTTTCTCGATGACGTTGACCAGGCGCTGGGCCAGGGCCGGGTAGTTCTCGTCGAAGTGGTGGCCGCCCGGCAGCTTCATGGCTTCGCCGACGGCGGTCTTGTCGGTGCAACCGCTTTCGTCGACTTCTTCTTCGCCATAGATGCACACCACCTTGGCCGCTGGCAGCTTGGCCATTTCCGGGCCGGTGGCGGCTTCCTTGCCAGCGTTGCCCAGCCAGCCTTCGACTTCGATCTCGAAGCTGCCGGTGCGGGCGAAGGCCAGCAGGATAATGGCGTCGACCCGCTGCTGCTCGGCTTCCGGCAGGCGGTTGTAGATGGCCGGCAGCACGTCGGCGCCGAACGAATAGCCGGTCAGCACGAAGCGCTTGGTGCCCCATTTCTGCCGGTAGTGCTGCATCAGTTCGGTCAGGTCGGTGGCGCTCTGTTCCGGGGTCTTGTGCTGCCAGTAGTAGCGCAGGGTGTCGATGCCGACCACCGGGTAGCCGATCTTGGCCATCTCGCCGGCCACGTCGCGGTCCAGGTCGCGCCAGCCGCCGTCACCGGAGAGGAACAGGGTCACGGTGTCCTTGGCCTGGCCGGCCGGTACTTCGACCACCGGGATGTTCAGGCCGCCGTTGTCCGAACCCACCAGCAGCTTGCGCAGCTCGTTGTTCAGTACCTGGGGCAGGTGAATGTCGTAGTCGCTGATGCTGGTGCTGGCATTGGGGGTGTCACGCACGAAGCCAGCGCTTTCGTCATCCGGGTTGTCGTTCCAGGCCACCAGCCAGTGGCCGTGGGCCAGGGTCTTGGGCAGTGGGTCGGTGCAGCCCGGAGCCGGGTTGATGGTAAAGCCCACCGACACGGCTTGGGCCTTGTCATCGTTCTGGGTGGCGATCCAGCGCCAGGCCAGGGCGGCGCCAGGGCCGATGCCGCTGACCAGGGTCGCCGGGCCCTTGAGTTGGCCAAGGGCGTTCTGCAGGGCTTGTTCCTGCAGCTTGCAGTCGTCCTTGGGCAGGATCACCTGGACGATCTGCGCCGCGCCGCCGCGGCTCAGGGCCAGGAGTTGGGTATCGGTCAGGGCTTCGTCGGCGAGGACGGCCACGGCGACCCGGGCCTTGGCCTGGGCGGCCGGGGTGACGCGGGTCAGGGTCGAGCCATCGGTCTGGGCCAGGTGTTCCAGGGTCGGTTGTGGCGCCGGACGATTCCAGTACCAGTAGCCGCCTCCCGCTATCAGGGCAAACACCACCAGAGTGGCTAATACATACCGCCAGGAGCGTTGAATCATCAGCGTTTCACCAATCCAGTCAGGCCGCCCGCAATCAGGGCGGCGGTATCGGCCAGTGCCACCAGCGGATCCAGTCCGGCGGGCACGGCCATGTAACGAGGTTCCCAGTCAGGCTGGAATTTGTCTTTGAAACGGCGCAACCCTTGGAAGTTGTACAGCTGCTCACCCCGACGGAAAACCATCGATCCAAGGCGCTGGGTCAGTGGCGCGCCACGCCGGGGTTGCAGCCCCGACAACGGCACCATGCCCAGACTGAAGCGGGCATACCCATGGTTTTTATAATGCTGGATCAGGCCGACCATCATGAATTCCATGGTCAGCTTGGGAGCCTCCGGGTGGGCGCGCATCAGGTCGAGGCTGGCCAGGTCATGGCTGTAGGTCTCGAGCAGGTTGGCGAAGGCCACCGGACGTCCTTCAAAACGGATGATCGCGATACGGAAATGCTTGAGGTAGTCCTCGCTGAAACGTCCCAGGGAGAAGCCTTTCTCGCGGACATTCTTGCCGGTCAGCCAGGCATCGGAAATGACTTTCAGCTCGTCCATCGGCGCGTGCCCGGCCTCATGGATTTCCAGCGACAGGCCGTCCCGGGTGCCACGGTTCCAGGTGTAGCGCAGGTCCTTCATCTCTTTGCCCTTGGCTTCGAGGTCAAAGCGGTTCAGGTCGACCCGGGCTTCTTCGCCGAGCTTGATCGCGGTCAGGCCGATGTCCATGTAGTACGGCAGGTTTTCCGCGCGCACCTGGTAGAACACCGGACGCGCATGGTGAACGTCGCACAGGTCACGGAACTGCCAGATCATCTCGGCCCGTTGCTGGGTCGGGCCGATCGGGTCGTACAGCGCCACCAGGCTGCGGCCGCGCCGGGCATACATGAGGAAGGCATCGTCGTTGGGGTGGAACAGCAGGGCCTTGTCGCCGGTCAGGGACAGGCCGCCGTCGGGCTGGGACGAGGCCATGAGGATCTTCGCCGCGCGGTCCAGTTCCTCGCCATTGGGCAGGTGAATCACCGGGCGCGCGGTGCGCAGCAGCCAGGTCAGGGACACCACCACCAGCAGCACCGCGGCCCCCAGCAGCGAACGCAGGCCCCGCGGGGCGTCGGCGTCGAGGGTGAACTGCCACCACAGCTGATGGCTGTAGGGTACGTCCTGGTAGGCGAACAGCAGCAGCCAGATCGACGCACCCAGCACGCAGACGCTGGCCACCAGGTACAGCGGCGAGAACGGCAGTTCGGTGAGGCGGCTCGGCCGGTAGAAGGAGCGCCGGAAGATCGCCAGCAGGCTGGCGGTCAGGGTCATCAGGCTGGCTTCTTCCCAGTCGAAACCCTTGAGCAGCGAGAGCACGGCGCCGACCAGCAGCAGGATGGTAGTGAGGATCCAGGCCGCGGACAGGCGCCGACGCAGGCCCTGGGCCAGCAGCAGGCAAAGCACCCCGACCAGGCTGGCGCCGAAGTGCGAGGCATCCACCAGGCGGTGCGGGATCAGAAAGCCGATGTGTTGCAGGCGGGTGTCGATTTCCGGGGTCACGCCGGAAAACAGCAGCACCACGCCGGACAGGAACACCAGCACCGCGAGGATCGGTGCCGCCAGGCCCGAGGCCGCCCGCAGCGATTGACGGGTCTGGAACAGGCGTTGGGCTTCATTGATCAGCAGCAGGACACACGCCACCAGCATCGGCAGGATCACGTAGATCAACCGGTACAGCAGCAGGGCGGCGGCCAGTGGCGCCGCGCCGAGCTTGTCGGCGAAGGCGGCCAGCAGAATCGCTTCGAACACCCCGACGCCGCCGGGTACGTGGCTGAGCACGCCGGCCGCCAGGGCCAGCAGGTAGACCAGCAGGAAGGCGCCGAAGGGCGGAGCTTCGGGCAGCAGCAGATACAGCACGGTGGCTGCGGCGGCGACGTCGAGGGCGGTGATCAGCAACTGCAGGAGCGTCAGGCGGCGTCCCGGCAGGCGCAGGGTGCGGCGCCCGGCCTTGACCAGCAGGTTGTCCGGCAATGGCTGTTCGGGCAGGCGGCGCCGGTAGATACCGATGGCCAGGATCGCGCAGAGCAGCAATACGGCGCCGGCAATGCTGGCCAGCAGGCCTTCGGAGAGGCGCAGGGCGGCGGACGCGGCGGGCAGGTTGCTCAGGGTCGCCAGGGCCGCGAGCGGTGGCAGGGCGCAACCCAGGGACAGGCTGGCGAACAGCGTCATATGGGCGACGTCACCAGCGCCCACGCCATGTCGGGCATAGAGTCGGTAACGCACCGAGCCACCGGAGAGCAGCGACAGGCCGATGGCGTTGCCAATGGCAAAGGCGGTGAAGCCCCCCAGGGCCAGGGTACGCGGCGGCAGGTTCACCCCGGCGTAGCGGCTGGCGGACCATTCGTAGCCGAGCAGGATGACGAAGCCGACCACGGTCGCGGCCAGTGCGCCGAGCAGGGCCGGTTTAGGCACGTCGAGGATCGAGTCATGCAGGGCATACAGATCCAGCTCGCTGAGCAGGTGGCGACAGGCAATCAGGGCGATGCCGAACAGCAGCAGGGTCACCACCATGCCGATCGGCTGGCGGTATTTGCTCAACAGTTCCAGCCAGCGCAAGCGGGTGGCCGCAACCGGTTGGTTCGTTGTAACGGTATCGGTGTCTTGTGAGTCAGACGAGTTGGCGCGCATCAATCACCTCGTGGATTGTGCGCGACAGGATGGGGGTATCCAGCCAAGTTACCAATCCCTGCAGAAAAAATAGTTTCAAATATTAACGCGTCTCACCATGGCCCTGCGAGCCGGACGGACCGTGTTTCATGTGGCTGCCTGGGAAAGAGCATAGCGGGTCGCAAGGGAGGGGAGAGGTGTCTGACGATTCATGGCAGATTGCCAGGTCATTGTTGCGAAAAGATTTTTCAACAGATACAAAAAAGGCCACTCTTTCGAGTAGCCTTTTTTGATGTTTGGTTGCGGGAGCCGGATTTGAACCGACGACCTTCGGGTTATGAGCCCGACGAGCTACCAGGCTGCTCCATCCCGCGTCTGTGTGGCGGCATTCTACAGACGAATGCTGGAGTGTCAACCGTTAATGATCCATTGAGTCAAATAAGTGTTGAATGACTCGCAAGGCAAGTTAAGTCCCGGTGGTGCAAAGGGTTTTGTTTTTTGCGCGACACCGCGCAAGCCTCGGTGATAAAACCGGCGCGCACAAAAAAGGCCACTCTTTCGAGCAGCCTTTTTTGATGTTTGGTTGCGGGAGCCGGATTTGAACCGACGACCTTCGGGTTATGAGCCCGACGAGCTACCAGACTGCTCCATCCCGCGTCTGTGTGGCGGCATTCTACAGAGGATCGCCGGTCTGTCAACCGATCAGGCGAAAAAAACTGTTCTTGTTCAATTGCTTAGCTTGAAAAAGTAGCCTTTGAATCGGCCTCGGGGGCATGCTGCACAAGGCTTTCAGCTCTATTGAAGGGCTCTGGCCGATTGAGGAAATAAATTCATCTTCCGATTTTTCTGGCGCCGGGCAGGAGAAATCAAACTACTGGTGCTATATACAGTTCTCGGTGAGATACTGTCGCCCTGTTTCGTGATCGATCTCTTGCTTCCATGAACTCTGCCTTTATATGACGCAGCGCAAAATCATCCACATCGACTGCGATTGCTTCTACGCCGCCATCGAAATGCGCGACGACCCGCAATTGGCCGGCAGGCCGATTGCGGTGGGCGGCTCGGCGGAGCGACGCGGGGTGATCGCCACCTGCAACTATGAAGCCCGTGCCTTTGGCGTGCGTTCGGCCATGTCCTCGCGGCATGCGCTGACGTTGTGTCCCGACCTGCTGATCGTCAAGCCGCGCATGGAGGCCTACCGGGAGGCATCGAAAGAGATTCATACGATCTTTCGCGATTACACCGACCTGATCGAGCCTTTATCCCTGGATGAGGCCTATCTGGACGTCTCCGACAGCCCCAACTTTGCTGGCAGCGCCACCCGTATCGCCCAGGATATTCGCCGCCGGGTCTCCAATCAGCTGCATATCACGGTGTCAGCCGGGGTGGCGCCGAACAAGTTCCTGGCCAAGATCGCCAGCGACTGGAAAAAGCCCAACGGCCTGTTCGTGATCACCCCGGACCAGGTCGAGGACTTCGTTTCGGCCTTGCCGGTGAACAAGCTGCATGGCGTGGGCAAGGTCACCGCCGACAAGTTGGGACGCCTGGGTATCGTCAACTGCGAGGCGTTGCGCGAATGGAGCAAGCTGGCGCTGGTGCGCGAGTTCGGCAGTTTTGGCGAACGCCTGTGGAACCTGGCCCGAGGTATCGATGAGCGGCCGGTGCAGAACGACAGCCGCCGGCAGTCCATCAGCGTGGAAAACACCTACGACGTCGATTTGCCCGACCTGCAGAGCTGCCTGGATAAACTCCCGGAGTTGATGCAGACCCTGGCCGGCCGGATCGAACGAATCGACAGCAGTTATCGTCCGGGTAAACCCTTCGTCAAAGTGAAGTTTCACGATTTCACCCAGACCACGCTCGAACAGGCGGGAGCAGGGCGGGACCTGGAGAGTTACCGGCAGCTTTTGACCCAGGCGTTCAAGCGCGGAGACAGGCCGGTGCGGCTATTGGGGATTGGTGTGCGCCTGCAGGATCTGCGTGGCGGGCATGAGCAGTTGGAGTTGTTCAACCGTTCCTGAAAGCCCAAACACCCTGTAGCCGCTGCCGAGCCCGCGAGGCTGCGATTGAGGTGGGCGGCATTCCGACGCAGTCCTCGCAGAGTCTGAGCGCGCGGTTTACCAGGAAGAACAGGTTGCCCGGTTTACGGCCGTTGGCCGATCGCAGCCTCGCGGGCTCGGCAGCGGCTACAGGTGTGGTGTGCCAGCCTGTAGCCGTTCCAAATCAATGGGCGCCGGGATCGGCGACCAGGCGGCCGGCGTTCTTGGTCAGCGACTTGAGAAACTCGCTTTGCAGCTCCGGATCGTTGCGGGTCAGTTCGATCAGGCTCTGTTCCAGTTCGCTGGCTTCCTCTTCCAGACCCAGTTCGGAGAGACGCTTGACCCGGTGCACCCACTGGCTCACTTCGTCATCCTCGAGGTCGTCGAAGATCAGGTTGTGGGCTTCCAGCAGCTTGCTGCGCAGGGTGTTGCTGATGGCCAGCGACGAGTCGGAATGCACGTCGTCCTGGGCGTCCGCGACGCTGATCTGCAACTTGCCGATGTGGTTCAGGTCCTGCTCGGAAAACGGGCTGTCCAACAGGTTCAGGCGCAGTATGCCGTTGCGGTCGGTGCTCAGCTCATGGGTTTCCTTGCCAGCCTTGACCTGCACCGGACGTTCGCTCCAGGGCAGGCTCGAATACTCCACGCGCTTGTCGCGCTGGACTTCATCGATCCCCGCCAGGTTCTGCTGCGCCCGGCCGTGGGACTGCACGTTCATGAACGGGTTGAGCCCGGCCACGCCGTAGCTGATCCAGTCCTTGGTGACGCTGTCCGGCAGGTTGCCCAGGGCAAACACATTGACCACGTTGGCGCCGATACCGGCGACCACGGCTACCGCACCCAGCGGGATCTCGTAGAGCTCCCGCCAGGGTTGATAGGGCGTGTAGCGATCGTAGCGACGCGTGACTTCGAACTCGGTGACTTCGAAGGTCTTCTGCTCGTGGATGCGTACCCGGCGTTGCGGCAGCTCAAGCACCTTAGGCTCACCGACATCGATCTGCAGGCTGTGGTCGAGCAATTTGCGCTCGACGCGTTCCTCGTGCTCGCTGCGTTGCGACATCTGGTTGGCACAGCCGCTGAGCAACAGGGCGCCGCACAAGGCGGCGCCACCGAGGCTTAAGGTGTTTCGCTTGAACATGACTTCTCTATCTGGTTTCAGCGACGGATACGGGCTTGGAGGAAGGACAGCACGTCAGCCACTGGCAGCGCTTGCGCCTCGGCTTCGGTACGGCTCTTGTATTCCAGGTTGCCTTCGGCGAGGCCGCGGTCGCTGACCACGATCCGGTGTGGAATGCCGATCAGCTCCATGTCCGCGAACTTGATGCCCGGGCTGGTCTTCTTGTCGCGGTCGTCCAGCAGCACTTCGAAGCCAGCGGCGGTGAGTTCTGCGTACAGCTTGTCGGTGGCTTCGCGAACCTGCTCGGTTTCATAGCGCAGCGGTACCAGGGCGATCTGGAACGGGGCCAGGGTGTCGCTCCAGATGATGCCGTTCTCGTCGTTGTTCTGCTCGATGGCCGCAGCCACCACGCGGGACACGCCGATGCCGTAGCAGCCCATTTCCAGGGTGACCGGCTTGCCGTTCTCGCCCAGCACTTCGCACTTCATCGCCTTGCTGTACTTGTTGCCCAGCTGGAAGATGTGCCCGACTTCGATGCCACGCTTGATTTCCAGGGTGCCCTTGCCGTCCGGGCTCGGGTCGCCGGAGACGACGTTGCGCAGGTCGGCGACGGTAGGGACCGGCATGTCGCGTTCCCAGTTGAAGCCGAAATAGTGCTTGTCGTCGACGTTCGCGCCGATACCGAAGTCGCTCATCAGGGCCACGGAACGGTCGACGATGATGGGCAGCGGCAGGTTCAGCGGGCCCAGGGAGCCGGCGCCGGCGCCGATGGCGTCACGCAGTTCGGCTTCCGAAGCCATGACCAGCGGGCTGGCGACGCCAGGCTGGTTGGCGGCCTTGATTTCGTTCAGCTCGTGGTCGCCACGGATGATCAGGGCGATCAGCTTGCCGGCTTCCTCGGCGTGCACGACTAGGGTCTTGACGGTCTTTTCGATCGGCAGGTTGTAGCCTTCCACCAGCTGCGCGATGGTTTTCGCGTCAGGGGTGTCGACCAGGCGCAGTTCTTCGCTTGGCGCCGGACGCGAGGTTTCCCGTGGCACGGCTTCGGCTTTCTCGATGTTCGCCGCGTAGTCGGAGCCGTTGCTGAAAACGATGTCGTCTTCGCCGGACTCGGCCAGTACGTGGAATTCGTGGGAGCCGGCGCCGCCGATGGAGCCGTTATCCGCTTCGACCGGACGGAATTTCAGGCCCAGGCGGGTGAACACGTTGCAGTAGGCCTGGTGCATGCGGTCATAGGTGACCTGCAGCGATGCCTGGTCGGCGTGGAAGGAGTAGGCGTCCTTCATGATGAACTCGCGACCGCGCATCAGGCCGAAGCGTGGACGGATTTCATCGCGGAATTTGGTCTGGATCTGGTACAGGTTGATTGGCAGCTGCTTGTAGCTGCTCAACTCGTTGCGGGCCAGATCGGTGATCACTTCTTCGTGGGTCGGGCCGGCGCAGAAGTCGCGACCGTGGCGATCCTTGAAGCGCAGCAGTTCAGGGCCGTACTCCTCCCAACGACCGGATTCCTGCCACAGTTCAGCCGGCTGGGTGCTCGGCATCAACACTTCAAGCGAGCCGGCGGCGTTCATTTCTTCACGAACGATGGCTTCGACCTTGCGCATCACCCGCAGGCCCATCGGGAGCCAGGTGTACAGGCCCGAGGCCAGTTTGCGGATCATGCCGGCGCGCAGCATCAGCTGATGGCTGATCACGACCGCATCGGAAGGCGTTTCTTTCTGTGTGGCGAGCAAAAATTGACTGGTGCGCATGGTAGGCCGTTGTCGGTTGCTGAAGACTAGAAATGACGAAGCATTGTACGGGCGAGAACCGTTGGCGTACAGGATTGCGGCCGGGGGAGGTCGGGGCGCCGGATGAATGCCGGTGTGCCCCGGTGTTTCCTAGGGTTCTTCGCTGATGGCAGTAGCGGGTGGAGTGGTTGGCGGCGTGGCTTCGGGCGCTTCCGGCGGTTCAGCGCGGCGGCTTTCCTGGAACCAGTGCAGGGCGATCAGGACCAGGGTCGGCACGCCGAGCAGGGCGGTGATCAGGAAGAAGTCGTGATAGCCGAACTTCTCCACCATGACCCCCGAATAACCGCCGATCAGGCGCGGCAACAACAGCATGATCGAACTGAGCAGGGCGTACTGGGTCGCCGAGAACTTCAGGTTGGTCAGGCTCGACAGGTAGGCGACGAAGGCCGAGGTGGCCAGACCCGAGCTGAAGTTGTCCAGGGAAATGGTCACCACCAGCATCTGCAGGTTGGGGCCCATGTCGGCCAGCATCAGGAACAGCAGGTTGGTCGCGGCCGAGGCGGCGCCGCCGATGAACAGGATCGGCAGGATGCCGAAGCGCACGATCAGCAGGCCGCCCATGCCGGCGCCGACCAGGGTCATGATCAGGCCGAAAATCTTGCTGACGCTGGCGATCTGGTCCTTGGTGAAGCCCTGGTCGATGTAGAACACGTTGGCCATCACGCCCATCACTGTGTCCGACATCCGGTAGGTGGCGATCAGGCCCAGCAGCAACAGGGCTTGCCAGCGGTAGCGCAGGATGAAGTCGTTGACCGGCGTCAGCACCGGGGCCAGGCCGCGGCGCCCCATGGCCGACAGGCACAGCGCGGTCAGGATGGTGTAGAGAATGGCGCGCAGGAACGCTCGGTCTTCCAGCAGCAGGTCCAGCAGGCTGACGCCTTCGAACAGCACGCTGGCGAAGTCGGTGTTGTACAGCTGGGTGAACATCGCCGGCACGGACACCAGCAGCACGATCAGCACGAACACCGACACCAACTGGTGCAAGAAGCTGTAGCGCCCGGCCGACAGCTGGGTGCGCAGCGGCACCGGCGGTTCGCGCATGAACAGGGTGGTCAGCAGGGCCGGGATCATCAGCACGCCGAACAGCACGTAGGTGCCGGTCCAGGCCGAGTGCTTGTAGCTGAAACCGGTGGAGCCGAAACCTTCGGCGAAGAACAGGGCGCCAGCGGTGGCCAGCAGGGCGGCGACGCGGTAGCCGGACATATAGGCGGCGGCCAGGGCAGCCTGGCGGTTGTCTTCGGCGATTTCCAGGCGGTAGGCGTCCACCGCGATGTCCTGGGTGGCCGAGGCGAAGGCGACGATAACGGCAATGGCGATCAGCCAGGACAGGTGCTTTTGCGGATCGCAGAAACCCATGCCGATCAGCCCGAGCAGCACCAGCGATTGCGCCAGGACCAGCCAGGAGCGGCGGCGCCCGAGTTTGCCCAGCAGCGGCAGGCGCCATTGGTCGAGCAAGGGCGACCAGACCCATTTGAAGGCGTAGGCCAGGCCGATCAGGCTGGCGTAGCCAATGGTCTCGCGGGCCACACCGGCTTCGCGCAACCAGACTGAAAGTGTCGAAAACACCAGCATGTAGGGCAGGCCGGCGGCGAAACCAAGCAGCAACAGCACGAGCGTCGAGGGGCTGGCATAGGCGGCGAGCGCGGCGCGCCAGGTTTTACGGGGCATGGGCTGGAGTCTGCCTCAAGAATTACGGAAACAAAGCGCGCACTCTAACCGCTGTGCTCTACCGGACGCCAGCCATGGCGCCGAATATCCACACGATTGTTCAGGATCGAGACACCTTCCATACGCAGTCGCGCGCGCTGTTCGTCGCCCGATGCACTGCCCACGGGCAGGCTGATGCGCCCGCCCGCGCCCAGTACACGGTGCCAGGGCAGGGTGGTGTCGGCGGGCAACCGGCTGAGGGTTCGTCCCACCCAGCGTGCGGCGCGACCCAGGCCCGCCATTTCCGCCAGTTGCCCATAGCTGACTACCTTGCCTTCCGGGACTTGGGCCAGGGTCAGGTAGAGCGCCGTGCGTCGGATTTCGGCGGGGCTTTGGTCGGCGTCGAGCGGTTCGATCACGTTCGGGTTTCCTGATGCAGGCCTGTAAACCGTCTGTAGGACAAAGGGGTTATTAACCGTTGAGGATTGAACTCACTATAGATAGTCGAGTCAGTCCCTACCTGAGGTTTTATTCATGTGGATAATGCCGGTTTTTTTCGCAAACTCGAGTCCTGTATCTGTTTATGTTGTCCAGAACCCTGTTGTGCCTTGCCGTTTTCAGTACCTCCACGCCTTTGCTCGCCGATACCGTCTGGTTGAAGAACGGTGACCGTCTGAGCGGCAAGATCAAAGTGTTCGATGGTGGCAAGTTGCTGATCCAGACCGAGTATGCCGGGGCCATCCCGATCGACTGGAAGCAGGTCAAGACGCTGGAGAGCGATCAGGAACTGCTGGTCAAGCAGGATGCCTACACCGGCGAGAAGGCCAAGTCCCTGCATGCGGCGGAAGACGGCAAGGTCACCCTGGCCAATGGCGAGACGCCGAAGACCGTCGAACTGGCGAGCATCCAGCAGATCATGAAGCCCAAGCCCGTGGTCGAGGATCTGGTGTGGAAGGGCAATGTCGACATGGCGCTGGACTATCAGCGGGCGGAAAAGGACACCGATGACTACGACATCGACTTCAAGACCTCGGCGCGCCACGGCAAATGGCGACACACGGCGGAAGGCGAGTACAACCGCGAATTCCAGAACGATGTCGTCACCACCGACAACTGGCGCGCCGAATACGCGCTGGACCGCTTCCTCACCGATAAGTGGTTCTGGCAAGGGCGGCTGAACTACAAGCGTGACAAGGTCGAGGAGCTGGCCCGCCAACGTGTGGTGGGTACCGGTCCGGGTTACCAGTTCTGGGATAACGAATTGGGGGCGTTCTCCCTGGGTTCACTGCTCAACCGCACCGACTACGAGTACAAGGATGGCGGCAAAGACAACTTCTATTCCCTGGCCATGAAGTGGGACTACAACCGCTACCTGATTGGCAAGCGGGTCGAGCTGTTTACCAATGGCGAGGTGGGCAGGCCGTTGTCCAATATTGCCGATTACGCCCTGGATGCCGAGATCGGCCTGCGCTACAAGGTCACGGAGTGGGCGTCGCTCAACCTCAAGGCCGAACGGGACATCATCAGCGGCACCAAGGAGAGCGATCTCAACAAGACCCGTTACACCGCGGGGTTTGGCGTCGCCTGGTAAGCTCACAGGCCCTGAAATGAAGAAGTCCCGCGGTTTGCACCGGCGGGACTTTTTTGTTTGGCAGCGCAAGTGCTGTCTCAATAGCGCTGTGTCATGCCCGGCTCAACTGCATGCGCCTTGACGGGCGCCTGTCTGGTACTGGCATTCGCTCTGCAGGCTGCCGTCCTTGTTCCAGAGGCGCATCCAGCCATGCTCTTTGCCATCCAGGTAATCCGTAGATGACTCCATCTGACCGTTTTCGTACCAGGTAACGGCAGGGCCTTCGAGTTTCGCGTCCTTGTAGATCTTGTGATCCTTGAGCTGGCCGTTGTCGTACCACGCCTTGAAGTCGCCCTGCTCGCGGTGCTGTTCATCCCATTGCCACTGGAGCGTCTGCACGCCCTGTTCGTTCCAGAGGGCATAACTGCGCTGGGTGCCGTGTTCGTCGTTGAATTGCTTCTGCTTTACCTTGCCGTTGGGGTGGTACTGGATTTGCCAGCCCACGGGCTGGTTGTCGACGAAATCGACTGTGCTTTCCAGGGTGCCGTCAGGGTAATAGGACAGGCTGGGCCCGACTTTCTTGCCGGCAACGAACTGTCCGCTGTCTTTGATCTTGCCATTCGGGTAGTAGCTGGTAATTGGGCCGTCCGGCAGATTCGCCCGGTAGGTGATGCGCCCGACCCGCTTGCCGTTCTCGTCGTACTCATGGTATTCGCCGTCGACGCGTTTGCCCTGGCGCCAGTTGTAGGAGTCGGCGACTTTGCCATTGTCGTGGTAAGTGCTCTGCCAGCCCTCGAGGAGGCCGTCCCGATAGTTCGAGCGTTTAACCACTACACCGCTCTCGGAGTAGGTCAGCGCCTCGCCCTGGCGTTTGCCATTGAGGTCATAACCAACGCTGTGGCGGACCTGTCCGTCCGGATAGTAGGTTTTCGAGGCATGGACAGCCTTGCCCGAAACGAAATCCTCGGCGCTGACGAAATAGTCCCGGCGCAGGGTGCCTGACTCGACGTAGAAGATTTTTGCGTTCCAGGCCTTTTGCCGGTCGTCGTAGCTCATCGGCATCGTCAGGAAATACGAGGCCTGGCCTTGGCCTGTCGGCGCATAGTGTTCGTCGAGGTAGAGCTTGCCGTCGACCAGGGAGGCTGTCAGCTCAGCGCACTCCTGGGCGGTGCAGGGCCGCACTTTTTCGAAAAAGGCTCGTTTTCCGTCGCAGTCCGAAAGTGTCAGCAAGAGTGGGGTCTGGTCATCGATCAGTTGCTCGATTTCTTCCAGGACTTGGCCGAACGACTCCGCGGGGATGCCTGAGGATTCCGGCGTGAGGTAAACCTCGTTGCTGCCGCAACGATGGGCGCTGGAAAGCTCCAGTAGCACTGCGCGCCGCAACTCGGGTTGTTGTTTCGAGTCCTTGGCAATGTAGCTGGCGTTGCTGTCCATGCCGACGATGACCGTTGGATGGTCGGGGCGAGGTGTGGCGTTGAGTGCGAGAGGGAGGGCGAGTGTGAGCACCGCTGCGCTCAACAACTTCCAGTGTCTGAACGGCATCCTGCTATTTCCATATGATTGTCCGAGGGGGCGGATCATATAGCGTGGGTGCCATTAAGCAAAAACATCCGGGCACAAAAAAGCCCCGCTTTGAGGGCGGGGCTTTTTACTGTTTCAGTACAAGTTAGATAACTTGAACTTCTTCAGCTTGCATGCCTTTCTGACCGCGGGTAGCGATGAAAGAAACCTGTTGGCCTTCTTTCAGGCTTTTGAAGCCGTCGGATTGGATAGCTTTGAAGTGTACGAACAGGTCGTCACCGGATTGTGGAGTGATGAAGCCGAAGCCTTTTTCATCGTTGAACCACTTAACGGTACCGGTTTGGCGATTAGACATGGTGTATCTCCTTGGACAAAGTTAACTGCGACTCAGGAAAAGCCCTGGCCGAGACTGAGTGCAAAGAGCAGGAAAAATTCTTGGAGATGGTTGGATCGAAATTCAACATCGTGTAGAGATTCTCAGTGACACAAGCAGCACAGTGGCGCCACCTTAACCCTTTTTCCGGAACCTGCCAATGTTCTTTGCCAAGGATTCGCGCTTTTAGTGACTGGCGGTGCCGTACATAGCTTCCAGCCCGCAAGTATTGCGGCTTTCAGCGAGAAAAGCGGTGCAGACTTTGAACCCGCAGGCGCACCCCGGTAAGATGCCGGACAGATTTTTTCCACCTCGCTATTTCAGGACATCCGCCATGAGCATCAAATCGGACAAGTGGATTCGCCGCATGGCGCAAGAGCACGGCATGATCGAACCTTTCGTGGAGCGCCAGATGCGTGGCGAAGGCTCGGATCGGCTGATTTCCTTCGGTGTGTCGAGCTACGGCTACGATGTGCGTTGCGCCGATGAGTTCAAGGTGTTCACCAACATCAACTCGGCCACCGTCGATCCGAAAAACTTCGACGCCGGCAGCTTCGTCGACATCAAGAGCGATGTGTGCATCATTCCGCCGAACTCCTTCGCCCTGGCCCGCACCGTCGAATACTTCCGTATTCCGCGCAACGTGCTGACCATCTGCCTGGGTAAAAGCACCTACGCCCGTTGCGGCATCATCGTCAACGTCACCCCGCTCGAGCCTGAGTGGGAAGGTCACGTGACCCTGGAATTCTCCAACACCACCACCTTGCCGGCGAAGATCTACGCCAACGAGGGCGTGGCGCAGATGCTGTTCCTGGAGTCCGACGAAGAGTGCGAAGTGTCCTACAAGGACCGTGGCGGCAAGTACCAGGGCCAGCGTGGCGTGACCCTGCCGCGTACCTGAGTCCGTCGTCTGACGAATAGCGGGAATTCCTCAGCGGGCAGATACTCTAACCAGAGGACTGCCCCGGTTTGCGCACAGCGGACCGTGCTTAGCTCAGGAGTGCCCCATGAAGATCGATCCGCTTATAAGCGCCACACTTGCCAGACTTGAGCCCAATCAGGTCGGCGTCCTGGCCTGGTCACTGCTGGCGCACCCCAGTGTGGCAGGCGGCATTCCCGGTCAGCCCGACCCGGATACCCCGCAACCCGCCGAGCCGACCGAACCAGGCGAGCCGACCTTGCCGGACGAGCCGCCTCCCGCTCCTGTCGCCTGATTGACGCCATCCCCCAGAAAAAGGCCAGCCCGCCGAACCTCATCGAGGTCCCGGCGGGCTGGCCTTTTCCATAGAGGCGCCTGGCTTACTTCAGGTTGCCGCTGAGGAATTGCTGCAAGCGCTCGCTCTTCGGATTGCCCAGCACCTCTTCCGGCGCGCCTTCCTCTTCCACCAGGCCCTTGTGCAGGAACAGCACCTGGCTCGACACCTTGCGGGCGAAACTCATTTCATGGGTGACCATGATCATGGTCCGGCCTTCCTCGGCCAGGCCCTGGATCACCTTGAGCACTTCGCCCACCAGTTCCGGGTCGAGGGCCGAGGTGGGTTCGTCGAACAGCATCACTTCCGGCTCCATCGCCAACGCCCGGGCAATTGCCACCCGCTGTTGCTGGCCACCGGAGAGAAAGGCCGGGTACTGGTCGGCCACCCGGGGGAGCAGGCCGACCTTGTCCAGGTAGCGCCGGGCGCGCTCCTCGGCGTCCTTCTTGCTGACGCCCAGCACCCGGCGCGGGGCCATGGTGATGTTCTCCAGCACCGTCATGTGGCTCCACAGGTTGAAATGCTGGAACACCATGGCCAGGCGCGTGCGAATCCGCTGCAATTCGTCGGCGTCGGCCACGTGCATGCCGTGGCGGTCCTTGACCATGCGGATCAGCTGGCCGTCCAGGCTCATGGCGCCGTCGTCCGGGGTTTCCAGGAAGTTGATGCAGCGCAGAAAGGTACTTTTGCCCGAGCCGCTGGCGCCGATCAGGCTGATCACGTCGCCGGTCTTCGCCTTGAGCGAAACACCTTTGAGCACTTCATTGTCGCCGTAGCATTTATGCAGGCCTTCAATGGTCAGTTTGTACATGGGGCATGCATCCTCAAGGCGAAAGTAGGTAGCCGCTGCGATAGGCTTCGCGGCCGGCGACATGGGCGATCACCATGCCGGCCGTGGCCATGCGGCGCAGCGAGCGGGCATAGAGCAGGCCGGCGCAGCTGCAATGAACGGGGGTGACGCGATCGTTGATCGGGTCGATGACTTCGGCCACCTGTTGCCCGGCTTCCAGGTACTCACCGGGCAGGGCGGTGAACACCAGCAGGCCGCCCACGGGCGTGGCCACCGGTTCCACGCCGGCCAGCGGCGTGGCCGGGTAGGGCAGCTCGGGCAGGGGCGGAGCCTCGCCGGCGATGGCGCCGAAATGGCTCAGGTAATCCAGTATGGCCTGGCAATCCCGGCTGGCCAGGTCGTGGTTGACGTCGCCCTGGCCGCGCAGCTCGACGGTGACCGCGAAGCTGCCCAGGGGAATGGCGAAGCGCTCGCCGAAACGCTGCTGCAACTGCCACCAGAGCAGGGTGAAGCATTCGTCGAACGACTGCCCGCCGGAGTCGGTGGCCAGCAGGCTGGCTTGCGAGCCGATATAGCGGGCCAGCGGCTCGACCTGCGGCCAGGCCTCGGGCGTGGTGTACAGATGGGTCACGGCTTCGAAATCGCAATGCAGGTCCAGCACCATGTCCGCGTCGCAGGCCAGGCGCTGCAGGGCCAGGCGCTGGGACTGCAACTGAGTGCCGGCGGTTTGCCGTGCCAGGGCGTTGCGCAGGCCGGCGCGGATGATTTCGCGGTTGTGCCGTGGGTCGTCGCCCAGTTGGCCTTCGATGTCGTTGCCGACTTCTTCGCCGAGGTCGAGGAACCAGCGGTTGAAGTTCTGCCCGCTTTCCAGCTCGTAGCGGCCCAGCGGCACGTCCATCAACACCTGTTCCAGGCCGACCGGGTTGGCCACCGGGACCAGGACGATTTCGCTGCGCAGGCGGCCCTGGGCCTCCAGCTCCGCCAGGCGCGCCTTGAGGTGCCAGGCCACGAGCATGCCCGGCAGTTCATCGGCGTGCAGTGACGACTGGATGTAGATCTTGCCTTCGGCCCGTTCGGGGCCGAAGTGAAAGCTGTGGATCTGGCGCGTGGTCCCCGGCACCGGGGCGAGCAGATCATGAGTCTGTTGGCGCATGGATGATGATTTGCCTTGTTCTAGTGGGTCGGCCCGAGGAAGGCCAGCCAGCGGCGTTCGGCGAGACGAAACAGGCCGACCAGCGCGAAGGTCACCGTGAGGTAGATCAGCGCGGCGATGCCGAAGGACTCGAAGGTCATGAAGGTCGCCGAGTTGGCGTCGCGGGCGACTTTCAGCACATCCGGGATGGTCGCGGTGAAGGCCACGGTGGTCGAGTGCAGCATCAGGATCACTTCGTTGCTGTAGTAGGGCAACGAGCGGCGCAGGGCCGAGGGCATGATCACGTAGGCGTACAGTTTCCAGCCGCTGAGGCCGTAGGCCTTGGCCGCCTCGACCTCGCCGTGGGCCATGCTGCGGATCGCCCCGGCGAAAATCTCCGTGGTGTAGGCGCAGGTGTTCAGGGCGAAGGCAAGGATGGTGCAGTTCATCGCGTCGCGAAAGAACGCATCGAGCATGGGCTGGGCGCGGACCGCGGCGATGCTGTAGATCCCGGTGTAGCAGATCAGCAACTGGATATAGAGCGGCGTGCCGCGAAACAGGTAGGTGTAGAACTGCACCGGCCAGCGTAGGTAGAGCTTGGGCGAGACCCGGGCGATGGACAGCGGGATCGACACCAGGAAACCGATGAAGATCGAGGCGCTGAGCAGCCACATCGTCATCGCCAGGCCGGTGACGTTGTAGCCGTCGCTGTAGAGGAAGGGTCTCCAGTATTCCTGCAGGAGCTCGATCATCGCACCGCCTCCCGCGAGCCCGCGGCATAACGGCGTTCGAGCCAGCGCAGGACAATGTTGGAGGCGCTGGTGATGACCAGGTAGATCAACGCCGCCAGCACCAGGAAGTAGAACAGCTGATAGGTGCTCTTGCCGGCATCCTGGGCCGCCTTGACCAGGTCGGCCAGGCCGATGATCGACACCAGCGCGGTGGCCTTGAGCATCACCATCCAGTTATTGCCGATACCCGGCAGGGCAAAACGCATCATCTGCGGAAACACCACGAAGCGAAAACGCTGGCCACGCTTGAGGCCGTAGGCGGTGGCGGCTTCGATCTGCCCGCGCGGCACGGCGAGGATGGCGCCACGGAAGGTTTCGGTGAAGTACGCCCCATAAATGAAGCCCAGGGTGATGACCCCGGCGCTGAACGGGTCGATCTCGATGTATTCCCATTCCATGAAGTTGGTGAAGGTGGTCAGCCAGGTTTGCAGGCTGTAGAAAATCAGCAGCATCAGCACCAGGTCCGGTACGCCGCGGATCAGCGTGGTGTAGAGCTGGGCGGGCAGGCGCAGCAGGCCCAGCTGCGAGAGTTTGGCGCTGGCGCCGAGCAAGCCGAGCAGGACACTGAGTAACAGCGACAATACCGAGAGTTTGATGGTCATCCAGGTGCCTTCCAGCAACAACGGGCCGAATCCCTTGAGGCTGAAGGCGGAAAGCCCAAGGGTTTGCAGGAGTTCTTCGAACATAAATCAGAGACCTGTGGCGATAAAAAAGGCGCCCATCGAGGATGGGCGCCAGGCGCTTATTTACCGCTGTAGAGATTCAGATCGCCAAAGTGCTTTTTCTGAATGGTGGCGTAGGTGCCATCGTCGTGTAACGCTTTGATACCTTTATCCAGAAGGGCCTTGAGCTCTTTGTTACCTTTCGAGATACCGACAGCTGTCTTGGCAGGCAGCAGGGGGCTCTCCACCGGTTTGCTCACCTCGTAGTCGGCGCCCTGTGGCGACTTCAGGAAGCCCAGCTCGGCTTGCAGCATGTCCTGGATCGAGGCATCGAGGCGCCCGGAGATCAGGTCGGCATACACCTGGTCCTGGTTCTGGTAGGCCTGGGTTTTCACCCCGGCCTTGTCCAGCACGGCCTTGGCGTAGGCTTCCTGGATGGTGCCCTGCTCGTAGCCGACGGTCTTGCCCTTGAGCGATGCGGTGTCTTCGGTCAGGCCGGAACCTTTCTTGAACACGAAGGAAGTCGGGCCGGAGAACAGTTCGTTGGAGAAGTCGATAACTTTCTCGCGGGCCGGAGTGACGGTCATGGACGAGATCACGCCGTCGAATTTATTGGCTTTGAGGCCCGGGATCATGCCGTCGAAGTCGCTTTCGACCCATTTGCACTTGACCTTCAGTTCGGCACAGATGGCATTGCCCAGATCGATGTCGAAGCCGACCAGGCTGCCATCGGCGGCCTTGGATTCAAAAGGTGCATAGGACGGGTCAACGCCGAAGCGCAGTTCCTTGTATTCCTTGGCCAGCGCGGAACCGGCGGCCATGCAGAGAGCCAGTGCAGAAAGGGTCAGCAATGCTTTTTTCATTATTAAATCCCTAAAAACCAATATGAGCGCTTGTGGCGCATTAGTACTGTTACTGCAACGCGTCAGACTTAATGAAAGTAGCAATTTCCGAACCAGAGTCCCGAACAACTGTTTTAAAAGGTGGTGCGAGCGCCTGCCGTGCGTCGGCCGCGCCCCAAAAAAGAGCGTGCGCGAAGCCTTGCATCAATAGGGCGCGTGAGAGATTTCGCGCAGGAAAGGGCGCGGCTGCCGGGAGCGTGGCAGGGCCGGATCGGCGAGGGGAGTGAAGCGTTACCGGGCTCAAGCCCGCCCCTTGTGCAGAGGGGCGGGCTGGCCGGTGTTACTTGCCTGGCGCCAGGGTCAGGCGGGTCTTGCCGTAGAGGCGGTCGAAGTTTTGCGGTTGCAGCGGCAAGCTCAGGTACTGGCCCTTGAGCCAGGCGTCGATGCCGTTCAGGTAGTTCGGGCTGGCTGGGTTGCCGGACTGGCCGCTGCTGTTGATGACGTTCAGCGGTTCGCTCTGGCCGAAATCGACGATCAGCCGTAGCGCCGGCGCCTCGGTCACATTGAAGTCCTGGCCCCAGCGGTACGGCGAACTGTTCAGGGTGCTGTGATCGCCACCGGCCTGTAGCGGCCCGCGAACGACCTGGCCATTGGCGTTCTTCCAGTGGTAGCTGTGCAGCTTGCCCCACTGCCAGGCCCTGCGGTCGCCACCCAGCTGGCTTTCACCGGCGCTGATAGCGGCGGCCAGGCTGCGGGCGAGGATCGCCGGCTTGTCTTCTTTCTGCGGGGTGCGGCTGTCATCCCAGAACGGGCTGTCTTCCTGGCCCAGCAGATGGTCGGCCTGGGCCGAGTAGGACAGCGCGCCGTTGGCCACCAGGGCTTTCCAGGCTGGGCTGTCTTCCTGACCCAGTTTGTCGAGGAAGATCTGCCGGGCGCTTTCCTGCAGGAACAGCTCATAGATCGCCGCGTCGGCCGACACCGGGCTGAGTTTGCCGTCGAACGCCATCAGGCGGCTGTAAGCCTCGCGAGCCTTGCTGCGCTCCGCTTCAGGCAGAGCGTCGATGGCTTTCTTCAAGGGCTGCGCCATGCCGGGGGCTTCGAACATCTTCTTCAGCTTGGCGGCGAAGGTAGTGGTCTGGTCGTACTGCATGGCGATCATGCTGCGGCCGTCGTGCTTGCCGCTGCCGGCCAGCTCGGCCAGGCGCTCGCCGCGCTCCGGGTAGTACCAGGAGTTGGACAACTGCATGCCGTAACCGTGGGGGATGATCCGCTGGTTGGCGGTGCCCAGCCAGCCCTGGGCCGGGTCCTGGTCATAGGGGTGGAGCATCGGGTCGGCATAACCGTCCCAGTCGTAACGGCCTTCCCAGCCCGGCGACGGCAGCAGGCCCTCGCCTTCACGGCGGTTGGGGAAGCGGCCGGTGACCTGCCAGCCGATATGGCTGGCATCGGCGAACAGCATGTTCAGGCCGATAGCGCGGATCTCGCGGCTGGCGTCGGAGGCTCGCTCCACGTTCTGCGCCCGCGACAGGTCGAAAAACGCGTCCAGGCTCTTGTCGTCCTTGAGGTCCGGCTGTTGCAGGGCCAGGCCGTAGCCGCCGCTCAGGTTGCTGGCGCTGTTGAGCAGGGCGCCGTGACGGGTTTCATAGACCGCCTCGCGAATCGGCCGCTGGCCTTTGACGAAGTAGGTTTCGTTGCGCACCACGGCCGGCAGCCATTTGCCGTTGGCTTCGTAATACAGCGCATTGCCCTGGCGCTTGAGTTTTTCCAGGAACAGGTCCTGGTTGTCGCCGGCGACCGAGGTCATGCTCCAGGCCACCTTGCCGTTGAAACCCTGGATGATCATCGGCAGGCCGGCGATCGAGGCGCCCGCGGCCTGGTATTTGGGCGCGCGGATCTGCACCAGGTTCCATGCCGGCGAGTGGCTGTCGGCGGCCAGCAGGCTTTTGCCGCTGCGGCTGCGCTGGGGAGCGATGGCCCAGTTGCTGGCGCCGGCGACGCTCAGTGGGTTGAGTTCGCCAAGCTTGCCGGCGGCGGCACTGATTTCGCTCAAGCCCGGGATATTCAGGTTGAGGCCCTTGAGCTTGTCGCTCTCGGCCAGCGGCAGCGGTTCGTCCGGGTAGCTCGGGGTCAGCCAGGCGAGTTTGTCGGCGCCGACTTTCTGCGCCAGCACCAGAGCGTTGATTTCTTCCGGCAGGTTGGCCGACTGGCTGAAGTTCAGCAGGCAGAAGATCAGCGCCGAATCCTCCGGTTTCCAGTATTCGGGCTTGTAGCCGGTGGCGGCCAGGTCTGGCGGCAGCTTGTCGCGGTAGCGGAACAGGTAGGCGTTGACCCCGCGGGCGTAGACCTCGAAGAAGCGCTTGATCCGCGGGGACGAGGCTTTGTACAGCTCGCCGGCACTGTTCTTCAGGTTGACCGCGCGCATGTAGCGGTCGACGTCCAGCGCATCGGCACCGGACATCTCGGCCAACCGGCCCTGGGCCAGCAGGCGCAGGGTCACCATCTGGTTGATCCGGTCGCTGGCGTGCACGTAACCCAGGGCGAACAGCGCGTCGTGGAAGGTGTTGCTTTCGATCAGCGGCATGCCCATGGCATTGCGCCGGACCGAAACGTTCTGGGCCAGGCCCTTGAGCGGTTGCACGCCGGAGGTCGGCGGCAGGCTGTCCTGGGTGTTCCATGACTGGCAACCGGCCAGGCTGAGAACGCCGGCCACTGCCGCGGCAACGCCGAACCGGGGAAGAAAATGTGAGAAGGCTGGCGAGGCCATGGCAAAGCTCCTGCGGGGGGTAGCGTCGATAAAGGCGCTACGTTAGTGAGCAGGCGAGTGCCGCGCAAGCGGGGGCTGAGAGTATTTCTGCGTTGCCGGATAAATAGCCCGCGCCGGCCGTTCGGTGGCTGCCCGAAACAGAGCAGTCACCGCTGTTTACCGGCCGGCAGCGGACTGTCGGGCCTCAGGATTTGGGTGGGTTGATCCGGGCGGCGATGGCATAGGCGCGCGCGGTCGCGGGGCGATCGAGGATGCGGTTGAACCAGCGGTGCAGGTTGGGGAAGTCTTCCAGGTTCTGGCTTTGCCACTTGTGGGAGACGATCCACGGATAGATCGCCATGTCGGCGATGCTGTATTCGCTGCCGGCGACGAAATCGCGATCCGCCAGGCGTCGGTCCAGCACCCCGTACAAGCGCGCGGTTTCATCGACGTAGCGTTTGATCGCGTAGGGGATTTTCTCCGGGGCGAACTGGCTGAAATGGTGGTTCTGCCCGGCCATCGGTCCCAGGCCGCCCATCTGCCAGAACAGCCACTGCAAGGCTTCCTGGCGGCCACGCAGGTCCTTGGGCAGGAACTGCCCGGTCTTTTCCGCCAGGTACAGCAGAATCGCCCCGGACTCGAACAGCGACAGCGGCGCGCCGCCATCGGCCGGCTGATGATCGACGATGGCGGGGATCCGGTTGTTCGGCGCGATCTTCAGGAACTCGGGCTTGAACTGCTCGCCCTGGCCAATGTTGACCGGGTGCACGCTGTAGGGCAGGCCGGTTTCCTCGAGGAACAGGGAAATCTTGTGGCCGTTGGGGGTGGTCCAGTAATACAGATCGATCATGGGACTCTCCAGGTAAACGAAGGACATTCTGTTACGGATAGCCAGCGGTATTCGGTGGTCCGGTCTACGTTCGACGGCTTGCCTGTCTGGAGAGGTGATGTTGAAGTGCGTGGAATTCAATGACCCGACACGAGAAAAGTCAGCATGGAGCTTCAGACCAATGCAGCGTTGATCCTGATCGATCAGCAACAGGGCATCCTGCATCCCAGGCTCGGGCGGCGTAACAACCCCCAGGCCGAGGAGCGCATCGCCGAGTTGCTGGCTTACTGGCGCCAGACGGCGCGGCCGCTGATCCATGTACAGCACCTGTCCCGCAGCGAGCAGTCGGTGTTCTGGCCGGGGCAGTCGGGGGTGGAGTTTCAGCAGCGATTCATGCCGCAGGGTGCTGAGGCGGTGATCCAGAAGCAGGTGCCGGACGCCTTCTGCGCCACGACCCTGGAGGCCGATTTACGCAAGGCCGGGATCGGCCAGTTGGTGATTGTCGGTGTGGCGACCCACAACTCGGTGGAATCGACGGCGCGGACCGCCGGCAATCTGGGGTTCGATACCTGGGTGGTGGAAGACGCCTGCTACACCTTCGACAAGGTCGACTTTTTCGGCCAGGCCCACAGCGCCGAGGAGGTGCATGCCATGTCGCTGGGCAACCTGCATGGCGAGTATGCGACGGTGATCGGTTCGAGACAGATCCTGCAACGCGATCTGTAGGAGCAAGGGGGACGCCCAGTTCTTGCTCGCGATGAAATCGACTCGATCACATTGATTAACCGAGTCGCCCGCATCGCGAGCAAAAGCTAGGCGTCCCCCTTGCTCCTGCATAAAGGCAGGAAGGCAGGGCGTTACGGCATCAGGCGCCGTGGCACTTCTTGAATTTCTTGCTACTGCCGCATGGGCAAGGGTCGTTGCGGCCGACATCTTTCAGGGCGTTGCGCACCGGCTCCTGGTGAGCGTGGTTGCAATGCGGACCGTGAACATGGCCGTGGTCGTGATCGTGGTGGTCATGATCGTGGTTGCAGTCAGGGCCATGGACATGGGGTTGCTGGGTCATCGAGGTTGCTCCGGAATAAAATCGGCGGGAATTATCTCGCCTTTGCGCGCCAGGTGCACGTCATGGCCGATGAATAATCCGGTTTCCAGCAATCCGTCCAGGCGATAGGGGATCGGTTGCTGCGGCTCCTTCAGCCATTTCACTACCTGGCGTATCTGTGGCCACAGGTTGGTGCGCACGGGGACCTGGAAGTAGGCGCTGTGCTTGGGGCTGATGGTGAACCAGTGTTCATGCTCACCCTCCGCCAGCAATACGTCGCCGAGATGAATCCGGTACTCCAGGGCGCGGACGGTCAGGTCGGCGTCGTTGGGGTTGTCGACGCGAAAGTGCAGGCGCAAACGCTGCTCCAGCAAATTCGCCTTGATCACCTCGACCTTGACCAGGTGCACCTGCGGGTCGAGGGTGTCGTCGACGAACCACGAGGCGCAGCCCGAAAGCGCCAGCACCGTGAGCAGTCCGAGGGTCCGTAGTGCGCGCAGCTGAACGACCATGGCGTTACTCCGTTTGAACTCCCAGTCTAGGCTCTGTACGAAAAGTGGCTGCGCGCTGGGCGCCTCCGGCGCTACGCAAAAACAGGCTCGTGCGCGAATCCGATCGGAATGCTCATGTAGGCCCCTACAGTCGGGCGCGACCCCGGCCGCTCCTCGCCTGTTTTGATTCGCTGCGCTCACCCTCCGGGCCAGCCTTCGGCTGTTACTCCCGTTGGTCGTTGCGCCTTGCCTGACCTTCGCTCGCCGACTTTTCGTACAGACCCTGGCAACCGTGGAGCGCGCTCAAGGACAGGCTCAGGGGCCGGTGTTCAACTGGCGAAATAGCTGGCGCAGCACTTCTTGAATTTCTGCCCACTGGCGCAGGGGCAGGCGTCGTTGCGGCCGGCCTTGAGTTGCACGGTCGGGTCGATGAAGTACCAGTACCCGCTGTTCTGCACGAAGGATGAGCGTTCGCGATGGCTGTGTTCGCCAGTGCTGTCGTGCCAGCGTGCGGTGAAGGTGACGAAGGCGTGCTCCGGCTGGCCGCCGAAGACTTCCGAGCTTTCGACTTCCAGGCCCAGCCAGGTGCTCTGCGCGCTCCAGTCGCTGATGGACTGGCGATCCAGGCCGCTCTGTTGCGCCGGCAGCGTGGTGGCCACCAGGTAATCCACCAGGCCCAGCACGTAGGCGCTGTAGCGCGAGCGCATCAGCGCCTCGGCGCAGGGCGCGGGGTGGCCGGCATGGTAGTGGCCGCAGCAGGCGTCCAGCAGGTTGCCGCTGCCGCAGGGACAAATAGAGGTACTCATCGCATTACCACCAGTACTTTCCGAAGTTTTCCGGATTCGCCCAGAACCTGGCGTTGAGCCAGTCGGGCACTTGTTTGTATTCAAGCAGATCGTAGGTGAACAGGGTCAGGACCTGTTCGTCGCGCTGGAAACGTTCGCTGGCCTGCAGGGCCAGGGAGAAAAAGTCGGTCTCCTTCCAGCCGCAGGCGTTCAGGTCGGCCAGTACCGCGATGCGGCTGGCGTTGAGGTTACGGATGCCGCCGAGCAGGTTCAGGCCGTCACGCTTGGGCAGATGCTCCAGGCAGTCGACCGCCAGCGCCAGGTCGAAACGGCGCGCCGCCAGTTCTGTCGGCAATGGGCCGGGCGCGGCCTGGGCGATGACGGTTTCGGGGTGCGCCTGGCGAAACGCTTCCAGGGCCGGAAACCCGTTGGCGCCGATCAACAGCAGCTGTTGCGGGGCGTAGCGGTCGAGCAGGGCGGCCAGGGCCTGCTGGGGCGTGCGCGAAGAAATACCTGCGGTCATCGAAGTTCCTCAATCTTTGAGTGGCAAAGACTAGCCTGCCCGGACCCGCGGGCCTAGAGCCGTTTTGTCTGAAATGACAGCCGTTCCTGGGCAAATCCAGGGGCAAAGCCCGCCGGCCTCATGCTGGCGGAGATTTAAAGCCAGGTCTTTACTCCCCCAATCGGTTCTAAGCCGATTCCCTCAGGAGATAACTAGATGAGCATAGTTCGGACAGCATTACCCTTGGTTCTGCTAACCAGTGTGTTGACTGGTTGTGCAGGTTTGCAGAAAACCGATTGGCCGACCTGCGCTGCTGTCGGGGGTGTCGGTGGGGCCGCGTTGGGCGCGATTGAAAGCTCGTCCTGGGCGGGCTATGGCGCCTTGCTGGGCGCCGGCGTCGCGGCCGGTTATTGCTGGGTGCACGGCGATGGCGACGAAGACGGCGATGGCGTGCCGGACAGCCGCGACAAGTGCCCTGGCACGCCTAAAGGCGTGCAGGTGGACGCCAACGGTTGCCCACCAGCGCCTGTGGCGGTGGTCGAGGAAGCGGTGGTGGTCAAGGAAGAGACCATTGTCATCCGCGACGTGCACTTCGAATTCGACTCGGCCAAATTGACGGCCGCCGACAAAACCAAGCTCGACACCATCGCCACCCGCCTGAAACAGGAAGCCCCGAGTGCGCAACTGCGCGTGACCGGGCACACCGACAGCGTGGGCAGCGACGCCTACAACCAGCGCCTCTCGGAAAAACGCGCGCGTTCGGTGACCGAGTACCTGATCAGCGCGGGCGTACCGCGCAGTAGTTTCGTTTCGGTAGTCGGTGCCGGCGAGAGCCAACCGGTCGCGGATAACAAGACCGCCGACGGCCGGGCGATGAACCGGCGCACGGAAATCAAAATCAACCGCTGATTGCCTGGCGTGATTGCCTGGCATGGGCGGCTTGTGCAGCCGCCCATGCGGGTCTTTACTCCTGTGTGACCGGTATGGGCCGGTGACACAGGAGCATTCATGATGAGTCTTCTCTCGCGAGCCGCCTTGCCGGTTCTACTGCTCGGCAGCCTGCTCACAGGCTGCGCTACCCACAGCGACGGCACTGCCCCCCTCAACCAGCGTACGTGGCCAATCTGCAGCCTGCTCGGCGGCCTGGTGGGCGGCGGCCTGGGCGCCATTGAAAGCGGTGGCTGGGCCGCGGGTGGCGCGGCACTCGGTCTGGTGACCGGTGGCTTGATCTGCTACGCCCAGGATGGCGACAAGGACGATGACGGCGTGTTCGACCGCCGTGACCGTTGCCCGGATACCCCGGCCAACACCCCGGTCGACAACCGTGGCTGCCCGCTGCCGCAATACCCGGCCGCGCCGCCAGCAGCAGCCGAGCCAGCGCCGCAATCCGAGGTGATCACCCTCAGCGACCAGGGCGATGTGCTGTTTGCTTTTGACTCGGCGGAGCTGACCCCCGAAGCGCAAAACCAGCTGCAGGGGCTGCTGGCCAAGCTTCAGGGCGCTGACGTGCAGAACATCAAGGTGGTCGGCCACACCGACAGCCAGGGGACGGATGAATACAACCAGAAACTGTCCGAACGCCGCGCCAGCAGCGTCGTCGCCTTTCTCCTGAGCCAGGGCCTGGCACCGGACAAACTGACCAGCCAGGGCAAGGGCGAGAGTGAGCCGGTCGCCGATAACGCCACCGAAGAAGGGCGGGCGCAGAACCGTCGGGTGGAGCTGCACATTCAGCGTTGATCAATAGGCGCCAGAGCGGTTTGGCAGGGGGCGGCGGGAGAATTTTCGCCGCCCTCTGGCGTATGCCTCGCCGAAGTCGTTACTGTGCGCGCAAAGAAAAACTCGCAAAGGGGGGCATATGAAGGTGTTTTGGGGGCTGGGCAAGTTGTTGACGCTGCTGTTCTGGTTGCTGGTGCTGGTCAATCTGGTCAGCCCGCTGATCAATCCGATTCATCTGTTGATCAATCTGGCAGGCAGCCTGTTGCTGCTGACTCACTTGATGGAGCTGCTGCTGTTCAACGGCAGCCTCAAGGGCCGTGCCCACCCTTGGCGAGATCGCCTGCAGATCCTCCTGACCGGCATTTTCCATCTGCAGACCTTCAAGGCGGCGAAGCCCGTGGAGGTCGGCCATGCGTAAGCTCTGCCTGCTCGCCGTGCTATGCAGCCCACTGGTCCAGGCCCAGGTGGTGACGGTCGAGACCAACTCCCTGATGCGCCTGCCCAACACCACCAGCAGCTTGCAACTGGAGCGTCTGGAAGTGGCCGATTACGGTACTTTGCTGATTCCTTCCAATGTCACCGAGGTCAAGGTCGGCGAGTTGCGCCTGGGGCGCGAAGCGCGGATCACTATCGTTCCGGGCGAACAGAGCCTGCAGTTGAACGTCGCCCATGCCGACCTGGAGGCCGGCAGCCAGATCACCTCTCGCGGGGCTCCGGGGACTTACCAGAAGGCGGCCAAACCCGGGCGCAACCTGAATCTGCGCATCGCCTCGCTGCAGGCCGGGGAGCTCTCGGTGGATGCACGCGGCGGCACCGGCGCGCCGGGTTATGTCGGCCTCGATGGCGCCAACGGCGAAGAGCCGGGTTGCACCTGGGGCCAGGCCGGGCGCGGCGCCGATGGCGACAATGGCGGTGACGGCCAGCCGGGGGCGGCGGGCGCCCAGGTGCGGGTCGAGCTGCCGCGCGATTACCCGGCGGAGCAGATCAAGGTCTGGGTCGATGGCGGGGCCGGTGGTGTGGCCGGTGTGGGCGGCAAACCCGGGGCCGGCGGCAAGTCCAAGGGCTGCTTCGTCTATCGCGCCGACGGTGGCAAGAGCGGTCGTCCTGGCGCCGAAGGCCATCCAGGGCCGGCAGGCCCCGCGGGTTCGGTCACGGTACAGCGCCTGTAATTGAAGCTCGGTCGCGGGCAGCCGCCTCTGTAGGAGCGAGCGGGCGGCGATCCGGCTTGCCCGCGATGCTTTTTCCGGCATCCGCCTTTAGAACATCGGCCGGGCCGCCGCCACGGCCACCAGCAACAGGCCAATGATCAGATTGATCCCCACCAATTTCCGAATATTGCCCAGGGTCGTGGCCCCTGTCGGCCAGTCCTCCGCCGCCACCACCTGACGCAACGCTGGCAACTGCAACGACTGGATCCGGATAAACAGCGCGGTCATCACCACATACAGGCCCATCATCACCTGCACATAGCGCGGCGCGGTCTCGAAGCCGCTGAACCGCAGGTGGATCAGGCCGACGCCGCTGATCGGCAACAGCACCACCGCGACCCAGACCCAGACGAAAAACCGTGGGAATACTTCTGCCCACAGCTTCAACCGCGCCGGCCCCTCAAGGGCGGCCACCGCCGCGGGACGTAGCACCATCCAGGCGAAAAACATGCCGCCGACCCAGACCAGGGCGGCCAGGACATGCAGGGTGTAGGCAAGGGCAAAGGCTGTCATTCGGGTACTCCGTTCTGCGCGGGATGAATTAGCGGGGTATGATAGCGGCCGATCCGAACCACTGAAAATTTATCCAGCGTTTCTTGCGCCCGAAGAACCATGATCAGCAACGAACTCAAAACCACGATCCAGGGCGCCTACTCGCGTTTTCTCGAAGCCAAGAGCCTGAAACCGCGTTACGGCCAGCGCCTGATGATCGCCGAAGTGGCCAAGGTCCTGGGCGATGTCGATACCGACGACGAAGGCCGGCGCTCTGGCGACCCGGCCGTGGTGGCCGTGGAAGCCGGCACCGGTACCGGCAAGACCGTGGCCTACAGCCTGGCCGCGATCCCGACCGCCAAGGCCGCCGGCAAGCGCCTGGTGATCGCCACCGCCACCGTCGCCCTGCAAGAGCAGATCGTCTACAAGGACCTGCCCGACCTGATGCGCAACAGCGGGCTGAACTTCACCTTCTCCCTGGCCAAGGGCCGTGGCCGCTACATGTGCCTGTCCAAGCTCGACATGCTGCTGCAGGAAGGCCACGCGCAAACCGCCACCGCCCAGCTGTTCGAAGAAGAAGGCTTCAAGATCGAGGTCGACGAGGCCAGCCAGAAGCTGTTCACCAGCATGATCGAGAAGCTCGCCGGCAATAAATGGGACGGCGACCGCGACAGCTGGCCCACCGCCCTGGAAGACTCTGACTGGGCGCGCCTGACCACCGATCACAGCCAGTGCACCAACCGGCATTGCCCGAACTTCGGCCAGTGCGCCTTCTACAAGGCCCGCGAAGGCATGGGCAAGGTCGATGTGATCGTCACCAACCACGACATGGTCCTGGCCGACCTGGCCCTGGGCGGTGGCGCGGTGTTGCCGGATCCGCGCGACACCCTCTACGTGTTCGACGAAGGCCACCACCTGCCGGACAAGGCCATCGGCCACTTCGCCCACTACACCCGCCTGCGTTCCACCGCCGACTGGCTGGAGCAGACCGCCAAGAACCTCACCAAGCTGCTGGCCCAGCACCCGCTGCCGGGCGACCTGGGCAAGCTGATCGAACAGGTGCCGGAGCTGGCGCGGGAGATCAAGACCCAGCAGCAGTTCATGTTCACCGCCTGCGAGCAACTGGCCGACTTCAAGACCGGCGAAGACATGGAAGGCCGCGAACGGCCGCGCCATCGTTTCGTCGGCGGGCTGATCCCCGACCATATGCGGGAAATGGGCATCGAACTGAAGAAAGGCTTCTCGCGCCTGACCGACCTGTTCACCCGCCTGACCGACTTGCTCAAGGAAGGCATGGACGGCGAGGTCAACATCGGCATCGCCAGCAACCAGGCCGAGGAGTGGTACCCGCTGTTCGGCAGCCTGTTGTCCCGCGCCTCGGGCAACTGGGAGCTGTGGACCGCCTTCACCACCGAAGACCCGGAAGACAACCCGCCGATGGCGCGCTGGCTGACCCTGGCGGAAAGCGGCTCGCTGTTCGACATCGAGGTCAACGCCAGCCCGATCCTCGCCGCGGAAATGCTCCGTCGCAACCTGTGGAACGTGGCCTATGGCGCGCTCGTGACCTCCGCGACCCTGACCGCCCTGGGTACTTTCGATCGCTTCCGCATGCGTGCCGGGCTGCCGAAAAAGGCCGTGACGGCGGTGGTGCCCAGCCCCTTCCATCACGCCGATGCCGGGGTGCTGCGGGTTCCCGACCTGCGCGCCGACCCACGGGATGCGCCGGCCCACACCGCGGCGATCATTCGCGACCTGCCGGAACTGGTGGAAGGCTCGCGGGGCACCCTGGTGCTGTTCTCGTCGCGCAAGCAGATGCAGGACGTGTTCGACGGCCTCGACCGCGACTGGCGCAAGCAGGTGTTCATTCAAGGCAACCTGTCGAAGCAGGAAACCTTGAACAAGCACAAGGCGCGGGTCGACGGTGGCGATTCCAGCGTGCTGTTCGGCCTGGCCAGCTTCGCCGAGGGCGTGGACCTGCCCGGGGCCTACTGCGAGCACGTGGTGATCGCCAAGATCCCGTTCTCGGTGCCGGACGATCCGGTGGAGGCCGCGCTGGCCGAGTGGATCGAAGCCAGGGGCGGCAACCCGTTCATGGAAATCTCGGTGCCGGACGCCTCGCTCAAGCTGGTCCAGGCCTGCGGCCGCCTGCTGCGTACCGAACAGGACCGCGGCACCATCACCCTGCTGGACCGGCGCCTGGTCACCCAGCGTTATGGCAAGGCTATTCTCAATGCGTTGCCGCCGTTCCGCCGGGAAATTTCCTGAGCGCGGCCGGCCTGTGGGTCGGTCGCGTTGTCTATTGCATGCCACTGATTGCACACAGGCCGTTCATCGGCCGTTAAGGAGCACCAGGTCCCTATGATTCGCCGTTCGTTACCCGCTGTCTTTGCACTGCTGTTCGCCACGCCGCTGTTCGCCGCGCCCGCGGGGCAACAGACGCTGTTCAACTTTGTCCGGCCTGCCGATGTGGTGCAGGTGGCGACAGTGGATGCCAGCCTGCCGCAAGCCAACGCGGAGCAGACAGCCGAGGGCGAAGTGCTGCGCCGGGTGACGTTCAATCCAGCGATTCAACCCAGCCTGCGCCTGACCCCGCAGACGGGCGCCTGGGACTGGTCGCAGTCCGGGGCCATGAGCCTGCGGATCCAGAGCGCGATGAACTGGGCCTTGACCCTGTACGTGAAGATCCAGAGCAATGACGGCAAGACCCTGGTCAGCCGCATCGATCTGCCGGCCGGCCCGGCGCAGACCCTGCTGGTGCCGCTGGTTGCCAGCTCGCCGCTGAGCCAGGGCATGAAAGCCGGCCCGCCGATGCCGATGACCTTCGAAGGCCAGCGCGTGCTGCTGGCCAGCAGCGAAGGCGAGCTGGATCGCAGCCAGGTGGTGTCGGTGACCTTGTCGATGGATCAGCCGAAAGCCGCCCAGAGCATCCTGCTCGAGCGTTTTGGCGTGCAGGACGGTGAGGCGGTGGTCAAGGCCGCCTACGGTGGCCTGGTGGATGCCTATGGCCAGTCGACCCGGGCCAAGTGGCCGGAAAAGGTCGCCAGCGACGAACAGCTCAAGGCTGCCGCGGCCAAGGAACAGCAGCAGCTGAAAACCTGGCTGGCCGAACGCGAGCGTTCCTCCCTGGACACCTTCGGCGGCTGGAGCAATGGGCCGGCCTTCAAGGCCAGTGGTTTCTTCCGTACCGAGAAGCGCGATGGCCGCTGGTATCTGGTGACGCCCGAGGGGCATCCGTTCTATTCCCTGGGGGTCAATGCGGTCGCGGCGGACGACAGCCAGACTTACATCGCCGGCCGTGAATGGATGTTCTCGACACTGCCTAACATCGGCGAACCGCTGGCCGGTTATTACGGCGAAAGCGACAACCGCGGCGGCAATGGCGCCGACCGGGGCCGCGCCTATAACGCCGGCCGCTGGTACGACTTCTATGGCGCCAACCTGCAACGCACCTACGGTGTGCCTTGCACCCCGGGCAGCGAAACCCAGGCCGGTGTGGCGGATGCCGCTAAGGCTGACGCCCAGGAGGCCCAGGCCGAGCAGGGCAGCGAACCGCCAGCCGCAGCACCTTGCCCTGCTGCAGCCCTGGACCAGAAGCGCTGGGCCAGCCACACCCTGGATCGCCTGCAGGCCTGGGGTTTCAACACCATCGGCAACTGGAGCGCGCCAGCGCTGGGCCTGAACGACCGTGTGCCCTACACCTTGCCGCTGTCGATCGTCGGCGACTATGCAAGCATCAGCACCGGCACTGACTGGTGGGGCGGCATGCCCGATCCGTTCGATCCGCGTTTCGCCATGGCCACCGAGCGCGCCGTGGCCATTGCCGCCCGCGATCACCGTGACGATCCATGGCTGATCGGCTACTTCGCCGACAACGAACTGGCCTGGGCCGGCCCCGGCGATGACCCCAAGGCGCGTTATGCCCTGGCCTACGGCACGTTGCGCATGACCACCGACGTGCCGGCCAAGCGGGCGTTCCTCAAGCAACTGCGCGACAAGTACCGCAACCAGGAGGGCCTGTCGAAGGCCTGGGGCATCAACCTGACCGCCTGGGAACTGATGGAAGACCCGGGGTTCGAGCCGCCTTTGCCTAGCCCTGAGCATCCGGAGATCGAAGCCGACTTCAAATACTTCCAGAAGGTCTTTGCCGACACGTACTTCAAGACCATTTCCGATTCGCTGAAATGGCACGCGCCGAATCACCTGCTGCTGGGCGGACGCTTCGCCATCAGCACCCCCGAGGCGGTGGCGTCCTGTGCCCAGTACTGCGATGTGCTGAGCTTCAACATGTACACCCTCAAGCCGCAGGACGGTTACGACTTTGCCCGGCTGAACACGCTGGACAAGCCGGTCCTGATCACCGAGTTCAACTTCGGTTCCAGGGATCGCGGCCCGTTCTGGGGGGGCGTGACCGAGCTGGTGCGGGAGGAGGATCGCGGTCCGGCCTATGCCCAGTTCCTCAAGCAGGCGTTGAACGAGCCGTCGATTGTCGGCGTGCACTGGTTCCAGTACCTCGATCAACCGGTCACCGGTCGCCTGCTGGACGGCGAGAACGGCCATTTCGGCCTGGTGGGCATCACCGATGTGCCGTTCCAGGGTTTTGTCGACAGTGTGCGCAAGAGCAACCTGCAGGCGCTTGAGAAGTTGGGCAAGGAAGCCGAGAAGGCCAAAACAGAGGCCGACAAGGCCGCGGGTCATGCCGCCGACGGCGGTAAGCCGGGCCATGATGGCAAGGGCGCAGGGCAGGGCGGCGGCCATGCGGGTGGTCATTCGGGCAATGGCCATTAATCGCTGAACCGGGCCTTTATCGTGCCGCGGGCCGGTCCGCCTCTACTCACTTGTAGGGGCTGGCCGGCCCGCGCTGCGTTCAATGTCCGTCGATTTCTGAACAATTCTTCCGGCGGATCACCGCCGGGCTCGCTTCTGTTCCCAAAACCCTCAAGGGCTGGAACAATGCGCACCACTTTGTAGAGCATGGTCCGGGGAGTTACGGGTGCAGATTCAGGGTCATTACGAGCTTAAGTTCGAAGCGGTGCGCGAAGCCTTCGCGGCCCTCTTCGAGGATCCCCAGGAACGCGGCGCGGCGTTGTGCATTCAGATCGGCGGGGAAACCGTGGTCGACCTCTGGGCCGGCACCGCCGACAAGGACGGCAGCGAGGCCTGGCACTGCGATACCATCGCCAACCTGTTTTCCTGCACCAAGACCTTCACCGCGGTCACCGCCCTGCAACTGGTGGCCGAAGGCAAGTTGCAGCTGGACGCGCCGGTTGCCCGGTACTGGCCTGAATTCGCCGAGGCCGGCAAGGAAGCGATCACCCTGCGTCAGTTGCTCTGCCATCAGGCCGGGCTGCCGGCCTTGCGTGAGCTGCTGGCGCCGGAAGCGCTCTACGACTGGCAAACCATGGTCGATGCCCTCGCGGCGGAAGCGCCTTGGTGGACGCCGGGCGAAGGCCACGGTTATGCGGCCATCACCTACGGCTGGCTGGTGGGCGAGCTGTTGCGTCGGGCCGACGGGCGCGGTCCCGGCGAGTCCATCGTGGCGCGGGTCGCCAAGCCGTTGGGGCTGGACTTCTACGTTGGCCTGCCCGACGAGGAATTTTACCGGGTGGCACATATTGCCCGGGGCAAGGGCAATGTCGGCGACGCGGCCGCACAGCGCCTGCTGCAGGTGACCATGCGCGAACCCACGGCCATGACCACCCGGGCGTTCACCAACCCGCCGTCGATCATGACCAGTACCAACAAGCCGGAATGGCGGCGCATGCAACAGCCAGCGGCCAATGGCCATGGCAATGCCCGCAGCCTGGCCGGGTTCTACAGCGGCCTGCTCGATGGCAGCCTGCTGGAAGCGGACATGCTCGAAGAGCTGACCCGCGAACACAGCGTCGGCATGGACAAGACCCTGTTGACCCAGACCCGTTTCGGCCTGGGCTGCATGCTTGACCAGCCGCAGGTGGCCAATGCGACCTTCGGTCTCGGCCCTCGGGCGTTTGGTCATCCGGGAGCGGGTGGCTCCATCGGTTTTGCCGATCCTGAGTACGATGTGGCCTTCGGTTTTGTCACCAATACCCTGGGGCCATACGTGCTGATGGATCCAAGAGCGCAGAAGTTGGTGAGGGTTCTGTCGGATTGTCTGTAAAAAAGTTGCTGTCAGGATTTTTTTTGCCTAAACATGAGTAAAGGCATCAGAAAGGAACCCTGTGGCTTTTATACTTTCAAAGCGTCTGTTTGTACGGTTCGTAGAGACCGTAATTTTCTATCTCATTTTGTGGATATCCCATGTCGTCGAACAAGTCTTTAGCCTTGGCTCTTTGCCTCACTGTCACCGGTTGTGCACAAACTCCACAAAATGACGCAGAAGGAGGGCACTGGTGGTCTTTCGGTTCCGATAAGACCGCCAGCAAGGAAGCGGTGCAACCGGTAGCAAAAGCAGCTGCCAACGAGGTTTCCGCGGCCAAGTCCGCCGCCACATCCACCGCCAAGTCCGCGACCGCTCCTGCCGCAGCCAAGGTCGAAACCGCCACCGCTTCCGCCGCTGCTCCGGCCGCCAAGGCCGAGACCACCAACTGGTGGTGGCCGTTCCCTTCCAAGGACGCGAGCAAAGACGCAGTCAAAGAGCCGGTAGCCGACGCCAAGGCCAAGGCGGACGCCGCGACCGCGGCTCCAAAGGTCGCCAAGACCGAGACTGGCAACTGGTGGTGGCCTTTCAATCAGCAGCCCACGTCTCCGACCAAGGCAGACGTGAAAGACATCCCGATGCCGGATCCAAAAGTCACCCAGGCCTGGCTGGACGACTACGAGCCGCGCCTGCGTGAAGCCATCAAGGACAGCCGCCTGCAACTGGAGCGTCGCGAGAACACGCTGGTGGTGACCGCTCCGGTCGACGGTTCGTTCAACCCGGATCGCCCGGCCATGTTGCTGCCGGTCACCCTGAGCCCGTTCACCCGCGTGGCCAAGGCTGTGGGGACCGACGCCAAGACTTCCGTGCTGGTACTGGGCCATGCCGACACCACCGGTGCCGCGGCGGCCAACCAGAAGCTGAGCCGTGATCGTGCGCAGTCCGTTGCCGCGATTTTCAGCCTCACTGGCCTCAAGCGCGATCGCCTGATGCTGCGCGGCATGGGTTCGGTCATGCCTCGTGCTGCCAACGACAGCGCCGAAGGTCGTGCGCTGAACCGTCGTGTGGAAATCATCGTCACCCAGCGCAGCACCATGCTGGCCCTGCTGAGCAAGTACAACCAGCCGACCCCGTCCGAGGCTGAACTGGTTGCCGTACAGGATGTGAAACCAGTCGTTCCTGCTGCGTCCTCGAAGAAAGCCGTGGCCGCGAAGAAGTCCGCTCCAGCGAAAAAAGCCCCAGTCAAGAAGCCTGTAGCGAAGAAAGACACCGCCAAGAAGACCACCACTGCCAAGGCTCCGGCCAAGGCGGCCGAACAGGCGAAGAACTGATTTATCAGGCATCGGGCAAAAGGAACCTGCAATGACCCAGGGGCTGGCGGACATGCGCCGCGACTACACCCGTGACGGACTGACCGAAGCCCAGGCTCCGGTCGAGCCCTTCACGCTGTTTCACCGCTGGTTCGCGGAGGCGGTGAAAACCGAGCAGCCGCCGGTCGAGGCCAATGCCATGACCCTGGCGACTGTTGACGAAGAGGGGCGCCCTCATTGCCGCATCCTGCTGCTCAAGGGGCTGGATGCGCAGGGGTTCACCTTCTTCACCAACTACGACAGCGCCAAGGGGCAGCAACTGGCCGCACGGCCTTTTGCCGCCATGACCTTCTTCTGGCCGGCCCTGGAGCGCCAAGTGCGTATCGAGGGGCGGGTGGTCAAGGTCACCGCCGAGGAGTCAGATGCCTACTTCCAGGTCCGCCCGCTGGGCAGCCGCCTGGGCGCCTGGGCATCGCCGCAGAGCCAGGTGATCGCCGATCGCCAGGAACTGGAAGCCTTGCTCAAGAACACCGAGGAGCGCTTCAGCGATACCCAGCCCCATTGCCCCGAGCACTGGGGAGGTTATCGCCTGTTACCGGAGCGCATCGAGTTCTGGCAAGGGCGTGCCAGCCGTTTGCACGATCGCCTGAACTACCGCCTGCAAGGTGCCGACTGGGTGCGTGAGCGCCTGGCCCCCTGAACCCGAATCAGCTCATTCGCCGGGATAACCGGCCGCGGCGGCTTCAAGCCACTGTGGCAGGTCCCGGCGTTTTACTTTCTGGCGATGGGCATTCGCCAGCTGTTGCAGCATGAAGGATTTTTTCTTCTCGTCCCCGCCGGCCAGCGACAGCGCCAGGTCCCGGTCCATCCAGCGCTTGATCCGTGCATACAGCCACCAATGGAAGTACAGGCCGGCAACGGTGGTCACGACGATGATGAAGTAATCCATGGAAAATCCTTTGGTCGGTGGCGCAGATCGGGAAATAAGCGCTACCGTGTGAAGAGTTTTTATATGCAAGCAGTCTGTACTGCTGCTGAATGGAACCAATTTTATCCGGGCGATGCCGTGACAGGCGTCAAGCTGCGGAGTTTAATGATTACCTGTCCTTTGGAGTTGATCCTATGCGTAAGTCTGTTTTGCTGGTTGCTTCCTTTTCCACGATGGCCATGTTGCTCACCGGTTGCCAATCCAACCTGTCCGGTGACTCTTACTCCCGTGACGAGGCGCGTCGCGTACAGACCGTTCGCATGGGCACCATCGAATCCCTGCGTCCGGTGAAAATCGAAGGCACCAAGACCCCGATCGGCGGCCTCGCCGGTGCAGCGGTCGGCGGCGTTGGCGGCAGCGCCATCGGCGGCGGCAAAGGCAGCATCGTGGCGGCGGTCATCGGTGCGGTGGCGGGCGGCCTGATCGGTTCCGCCACCGAGGAAGGCCTGACCCGTACCCAGGGCGTGGAAATCACCGTGCGTGAAGACGACGGCAGCATGCGTGCCTATGTGCAACAGGTTCAGGAAAACGAAGTGTTCCGCGTCGGCGAGCGCGTGCGCATCATGAGCGTCAACGGCACCAGCCGTGTCGCCCACTAAGCGTTAACCGTTACAAAACAAAACCCCGGCCAGGCAACTGGTCGGGGTTTTGTATTTTCAGCCCTGGCAATGCCGGCGGCTATACCGGCAATTGTGGGTTCTTGCGGCTGGCCGCGGCCGTTACGGCGTAGCCGATCAGGGCGGCGAACAGCGAGCCGGTGAGGATGCCCATGCGGTCCATGCCAGCGTATTCGCTGCTGCCGGGCACAAAGGCCAGGGAGCCGACAAACAGGCTCATGGTGAAGCCGATCCCGCAGAGAATCGCCACGCCCAGCACTTGGCCCCAGTTGGCGCCGCCGGGGAGGGCGGCCAGGCCCATCTTCACCGCCAGCCAGGTCAGGCCGAACACGCCGACGGTCTTGCCCAGCAGCAGGCCGATGGCGATGCCCATGGGCACGTAGTGGGTGAAGCTTTCTACGGTGATGCCCTGCAGCGACAGGCCGGCATTGGCGAAGGCGAACAGCGGCAGGATGCCGTAGGCCACCCACGGGTGCAGCGCATGCTCCAGGTTCAGCAGCGGCGAAGGCTCGGCATTGCGGGTGCGCAGCGGGATGCAGAAGGCCAGGGTCACGCCGGCCAGGGTCGCGTGGACGCCACTCTTGAGCACGCAAACCCAGAGGATCAGGCCGATGATCATGTACGGCCCGAGCTTGACCACCCCCAGGCGGTTCATCGCCACCAGCGCCACCAGGCAGGCCGCGGCGAGCATCAGCGATAGGGTCGACAAGGCACCGGAGTAGAAAATCGCGATGACGATGATGGCCCCCAGGTCATCGATGATCGCCAGCGTCATCAAAAACAGCTTCAGCGACACCGGCACCCGCTTGCCCAGCAGGGCCAGCACGCCGAGGGCGAAGGCGATGTCGGTGGCCATGGGGATTGCCCAGCCGCTGAGCGCCGGCGGGTTGTCCTTGTTGAGGAACCAGTAGATCAGCGCCGGCACCACCATGCCGCCAATGGCGGCGGCGCCCGGCAGGACGATCTGCGAAGGCTTGGACAGGTGGCCGTCGAGGACCTCGCGCTTGACCTCCAGGCCGATCAGCAGGAAGAACATGGCCATCAGGCCGTCGTTGATCCACAGCAGCAGGGGCTTGGCGATTTTCAGGGCGCCGATCTGGGCGACCACGGGAGTGTCCAGCAGGCCGTTGTACAGCCAGGACAGCGGTGAGTTGTTGATGATCAGGGCAAGCACGGCAGCGGCAATCAATAACAGACCGCTGGCAGCTTCCAACTGAAAGAAACGCGTGAAAGTGCTACGCAGAGGCAAGGTCGCTCTCCATCAGAAAACTAAAAAGGTGGCACACCCTAACCCGTACTGTTAGTTGTTAAAACAAAAGTTATATTCTTTTTTGTTATATGTAGCGGAGCAGCGGCCTGCTGGAAAACCAGCCTAGCAGTTGTGTATCCAATTGATTCAAAACTGTACCTGTGAGCGACCGGGGATGTTTCTTAACATGTCCGGCCCCAGCCCGACGGGCCGGGGGCTTTTGCCTGTTGCAGCGCCTGATTTTCCTTGTGCCTGGATCGCCTATGCTGGGTGCACTTCATCTTTTTGCGTCCTGTGTGGCGTTCGAGCCAACGAGAAAACACCATGAGCGACAACCGTCAGTGGGCCCGCGAGGCCATCCGGATCATCGAAGCCGACTTCCAGCGCAGCGCCGACACCCACCTGATCCCCTTGCCCCTGCCGGGCTTGCCGGGCATCGAGTTGTATTTCAAGGACGAGTCCAGCCATCCCACCGGCAGCCTCAAGCATCGCCTGGCGCGTTCGTTGTTCCTCTATGCGCTGTGTAACGGCTGGCTCAAGCCCGGGGCGCCGGTGATCGAGGCGTCCAGCGGTTCGACGGCGATTTCCGAAGCCTATTTCGCGCGCCTGCTGGGTTTGCCGTTCATTGCGGTGATGCCGGCCACCACCTCCCAGGAAAAGATCGCGCAGATCGCCTTCTACGGCGGCAAGAGCCACCTGGTGCAGGATCCGACGCAGATCTACGCCGAATCGGAGCGCCTGGCCCGGGAGAGCGGCGGGCATTTCATGGACCAGTTCACCTACGCCGAGCGCGCCACCGACTGGCGGGCGAACAACAACATCGCCGAGTCGATCTTCCAGCAACTGCGCTTCGAGCGTTACCCGGAGCCCAAATGGCTGATCTCCAGCCCGGGCACCGGCGGCACCACCGCCACCCTGGGGCGTTATGTGCGTTATCGCCAGCATTGCACCCGGGTACTCTGCGCCGACGCCGAGCGTTCGGTGTTCTTCGATTACTACCAGAGCGGTGACGCCAGCCTGCGCCTGGATTGCGGTTCGCGCATCGAAGGGATCGGCCGGCCACGGGTCGAGGCGTCGTTCCTGCCCAAGGTGATCGATGCGATGGTCAAGGTGCCGGATGCCCTGTCGCTGGCGGCCATGCATTACCTGGCGCAGCGCCTGGGGCGGCGGGTGGGCGGTTCCAGCGGTACCAACCTGATCGGCGCGCTGATGGCGGCGCAGCAGATGAAACAGGCCGGCGAGAGTGGTTCGATCGTCGCCATCCTGTGTGACGGTGGCGAGCGTTATGCGACCACCTATTACGATCAGGACTGGCTGACCGCCCAGGGTTACCAGTTGACGGCCTTGATCGAGGCGGTGGCAGCGAGTGTGGAACGTGGCGAGGCGTTGCCGGCCAGCGTATTGCGCGCTGGCATCTGAGGCCACAAGCCCGCTCCCTGGGGCGCGAGCCCGCCTGTGAAAAGGCCCCTGTAAAGGGGCCTTTTTTTACGCCTCGATGCCGAGGATGTTGCGCGCCACCGCTTCGGCGATGCGGATCCCATCGACCCCGGCCGACAGGATGCCGCCGGCATAACCGGCGCCTTCACCGGCCGGGTACAGGCCCTTCACGTTCAGGCTCTGCATCGATTCGTCGCGGGTAATGCGCAGCGGCGACGAGGTGCGGGTCTCGATCCCGGTCAGTACCGCGTCATGCAGGGAGTAACCCTTGATCTGCCGCTCGAAGGCCGGCAGCGCTTCGCGGATCGCCTCGATGGCGAAGTCCGGCAGGGCCAGCGCCAGGTCACCCAGGGCGACGCCCGGCTTGTAGGACGGCTCGACGCTGCCCAGGGCGGTGGACGGCTTGCCGGCGATAAAGTCGCCGACCAGTTGCGCCGGGGCTTCGTAGTTGCTGCCACCGAGCACGAAAGCGTGGGATTCCAGGCGTTCCTGCAGCTCGATGCCGGCCAGCGGGCCGCCCGGGTAATCCACTTCCGGGGTGATGCCGACCACGATGCCGGAGTTGGCGTTGCGCTCGTTACGCGAGTACTGGCTCATGCCGTTGGTGACCACGCGGTTCGGCTCGGAAGTCGCCGCCACCACGGTGCCGCCCGGGCACATGCAGAAGCTGTAGACCGAACGGCCGTTCTTCGCGTGGTGCACCAGCTTGTAGTCGGCGGCGCCGAGTTTCGGGTGACCGGCGTACTTGCCCAGGCGCGCGCTGTCGATCAGCGATTGCGGGTGTTCGATGCGGAAACCCACGGAGAACGGCTTGGCCTCCATGTACACGCCACGGCCGTGGAGCATGCGGAAGGTGTCGCGGGCGCTGTGGCCGAGGGCCAGGATCACGTGTTTCGAGTGAATCTGTTCGCCGCTGTTGAGCTCGACGCCGACCAGTTGGCCGTCTTCGATCAGCACGTCGGTGACCCGTTGCTCGAAGCGCACTTCACCGCCCAGGGCGATGATCTGCTGGCGCATGTTCTCGACCACGCCGGTCAGGCGGAAGGTACCGATGTGCGGCTTGCTGACGTAGAGGATCTCTTCCGGCGCGCCGGCCTTGACGAACTCGTGCAGGACCTTGCGACCGTGGTGTTTCGGGTCCTTGATCTGGCTGTACAGCTTGCCGTCGGAGAAGGTCCCCGCGCCGCCTTCGCCGAACTGCACGTTGGATTCCGGGTTGAGCACGCTTTTGCGCCACAGGCCCCAGGTGTCCTTGGTGCGCTGGCGCACTTCCTTGCCGCGCTCGAGGATGATCGGCTTGAAGCCCATCTGCGCCAGCAGCAGGCCAGCGAAAATCCCGCAGGGGCCGAAACCGACCACGATCGGGCGCTGCGCCAGGTCGGCGGGCGCCTGGCCGACGACCTTGTAGCTGACATCCGGCGCCGGGTTGACGTTACGGTCGTCGGCGAACTTGTGCAGCAGCTTGGCCTCGTCACGCACGTTCAGATCGAGGGTGTAGATGAAGCACAGCTCGGACGACTTCTTGCGCGCGTCGTAGCTGCGCTTGAACAGGGTGAAGTCGAGCAGGTCCTCGCTGGCGATGCCCAGGCGCTGCAGGATGGCAGGGCGCAGGTCTTCATCGGGATGGTCGATCGGCAGCTTGAGTTCGGTGATTCGTAACATGACAGGGTCCGGTTCGCGGGACGCACCAATGCGTCAGGGCGGTTTTACAAACCGGCGATTATAAGCCGCAAAGCCCGGACCCCGTGAGGTTAAAACGGTTGCCCGTCGCCTCAGTCGCTGCGCGAGCCACCGAAATAGGCGCAACCGCGCTGGACCTGGCCATCGACCCGCAGTTCCGCGGTCAGGTGCTGCACGCTGCCGGTCTTGCTGTCCACGCAGCGCTGCGGCGCGACCCAGAGTTCGACATGGCGGTTGTTGGCTTCGCTGCTGAGGTTGAAGCGGCCGTCGCCCAGTTGCTCTTCCAGGTAAGGCAGCGCCAGTGCCGGCTGGCCGGCGCGTTCGATGCGCATGCCCTTGGCGCTGACGTCGACGTTCCAGTCCGGAGCCTTGCCGCTGGCCCGCAGGATCAGGCGCGGGAAGTCGGGATCGCCGCAGGCATCGTTCGAGCGTTCGACGCGATACAACTGGCTCAGCGCCACTTCACTGTCGGCGCCGCCGGCCTTGCTCGGGGAAAAGTGCCCGCGCAGGTCGGCGAACAACGTGCCTTGCTGGTCGGCCAGGCTGGCGGCTTCCTGGAGGATGCTGGTGCCACCGTTGTCCTTGACCACATAACGCTGCTCGCCGACGCAAGGCTTGAACAGCAACTGGCCGTCGGCGGCGGTCAGTGTGCCCTGCATGCGGGTCTGGCCAGCCTGGGACTGCGTCCGGGGCTGGCCATCGAACACCGACAGCATCTGGCAACCGGCAAACAGGGGGAGCAGGGCAATACAAACAAGGGAACGGGCGGCACGCATCGTCGGGTCTCCAATCAAGTGCCGCCACGTTACGCAGCCTGACCGTTCATCACAACCCCGGATCCAATCGCGCCTCTGTAGGAGCCAGGCTTGCCGGCGATGCAGGCACTGCGGTGTGCCTGGCGTACCGCTATCGCGAGCAATCGAGCGTCGACCGGCGGCTCCTACAGAAGATCCATGTGGGTCAACCGACGATATAGGTCTGGCCGGTTTGCAGGCCTTCCACGCTCTTGGCGTAGGCCAGCGCCACGTCGGCGCCGGGAACCGGCTTGTAGCCACGGAAGTACGGGGCGTAGCTGTCCATGGCCTCCACCAGCACGGTCGGGCTCACCGAGTTCACCCGCAGGCCGCGTGGCAACTCGATGGCGGCGGCGCGGACGAAACCGTCGATGGCGCCGTTGACCAGGGCCGCCGAGGCGCCGCTGCGGATCGGGTCGCGGTTGAGGATGCCGGAGGTGAAGGTGAACGAGGCGCCGTCGTTGGCGAACTCGCGACCGATCAGCAGCAGGTTGACCTGGCCCATCAGCTTGTCTTGCAGGCCCAGGGCGAAGTGCTGTTCGCTCATCTCGCCCAGTGGCGCGAAGGTGACATTGCCCGCGGCGCAGATCAGCGCATCGAATGTGCCGGTTTGCTCGAAGAGCGCGCGGATCGAGGCGCTGTCGCTGATGTCCACCTGGAAATCACCGCTGGTGCGGCCGATGCGGATGATTTCATGACGTTGCGACAGCTCTTTGTCGACCGCTGAACCTAGGGTGCCGTTGGCGCCGATCAGAAGAATTTTCATGGGGTTGTTCCTCGCGTGGGTTGAACGAGGTTGCAGTCTAGTGCTGGTTTTTCCTGGTGATTAGCGCACTAATAGGCAACCTTTGGTTTTCAAATGGAAACAATCTATGAGCGAGATGGATGACCTGGCGGCGTTCGCCGTGCTGATCGAGGCCGGCAGTTTCACCCTGGCCGCCCAGCAGTTGGGTTGTAGCAAGGGGCAATTGTCCAAGCGCATCAGCGCCCTGGAGGCGCAGTTCTCGGTCGTGCTGTTGCAGCGCACCACGCGCCGCTTGAGCCTGACCGCGGCGGGCGCCGCCTTGTTGCCCCAGGCCCAGGCGCTACTGGTCCAGGTCGAGCGGGCGCGCCAGGCGCTGGCGCGGCTCAAGGACGACATGGCCGGGCCGGTGCGGCTGACGGTGCCGGTGTCCCTGGGGGAGACCTTTTTCGAGGGCCTGTTGCTGGAGTTTTCCCGGCAGTATCCCGAGGTGCAGATCGAGCTGGAGCTGAACAACCACTACCGCGACCTGACCCGGGACGGCTTCGACCTGGCGATCCGCTCGGAAGTGGCCAACGACCAGCGGCTGGTGGCCAGGCCGCTGTTGGCCTGGCACGAGATGACCTGCGCCAGCCCGGCCTACCTGGAACAGTATGGCGAGCCGCAGGCGCCCAGGGACCTGGCCGAGCATCGCTGCCTGCTCAACAGCCACTACAGCGGTCGTGAGGAGTGGCTCTATCACCAGCAGCACGAACTGTTGCGGGTGCGGGTGTCGGGGCCTTTCGCCAGCAATCACTACAACCTGCTGAAGAAGGCTGCGCTGGTGGGCGCCGGTATCGCCCGGCTGCCGTCCTACCTGTTGCAGGCGGAACTGGCCGACGGGCGTTTGCGCGGGCTGCTGCGCGACTACCAGACCCGCAGCATGCCGATGTACCTGGTGCACCCGTATCAGGGCGGGCTGCCCAGGCGCACCCAGGTCCTGGCCGATTACCTGATCGGCTGGTTCAAGCGCAGCGGCGAAGCGCTGGATCGCCTCTGACTTGATGCTGCGATGGACCTTGTAGCCGCTGCCGCAGGCTGCGCAAGGCCCGAAGAGCCTTCGCGGCCTAGAGACCTTGCGCGTCCTTCGGACCCGATCGCAGCCTGCGGCAGCGGCTACAGCGGCAGCGGTGGGCGAGCAGATCTGTAGGAGCGAAGCTTGCTCGCGATGGCCGCGCCGCGGACGGTCTGAAAAACCGCGTTATCGTTCACTGCGCGCAAGCTGCGCTCCTACGGAGGCTGGGGATCAAGGCCGCTGGTAGCGGCGGGCGATCAGGTGGTCGATGGAGAGCTTGCCGGGGCCACGGGCCATCAGGTACAGCAGGACCGCCGCCCAGGTGCCGTGGGTCGGGTAGGCGTCGGGGTAGACGAACAGCTGGATGGTCAGGGTCATGCCCAGCAGCGCCAGGGCCGAGAAGCGCGTGGCGAAACCGACCAGGAGCAGCAGCGGGAACAGATGCTCGGCGAATGCCGCCAGGTGCGCGGCCAGTTCGGGGGAGAGCAGCGGTACCCGGTACTCGCTCTGGAACAAGGGAATGGTCGAGTCGGCCAGGCGCGGCATGCCGAGCTCGAACGTCCCGGAGAACAGATCGATGGCCAGGCCCTCGACCTTGGTCTGGCCGGATTTCCAGAACACCGCGGCAATCGAGAAGCGCGCGATAAAGGCGATCAGGCTGGGGGGAATACGCTCCAGCAACTGGATGAGCCGGTTCACCCCGTGGCTGAGCGGGTGGTGCTTGGTGCAGTGGGTGTCCATGTTCAAACCTCGGAATGGGGGGACAGGCGAGTGATGGTGCCGCGACCGATCAACAGCGCCAGGGCCTGGCTCGGCTCGAATGCCGGATCGGCCGCCAAGGCATTGGCCGCGGCGACCTGCAGCGGCTGGGAGTGGTGCAGGCTGTGGATGAAGCAGGCGACACCGGCGTCGATGGCGAACACTTCGACCTCCAGGTCGTGACGCAGTACCAGGGCGTTTTGTCCTTGCTGCAAGTCGATCGCCTGCCAGTCGCCATCGCCCTGGTGGGTGGCCCATAAGGCGACCACCGGATGGGCCGATTCCAGCAGGCCGAGCGAAGGGTGCAGCTCCAGGCGCAATTGCCCCAGGGTTGCAGGCTCGGCCATGGCTGCGGCGATCTGCTGCGGTTGTACCGGGCAGGCGTCGGCGGCGTGATAGGCGCTGACCCGCAGGCGTTCCAGGCGCGCGACATCGGCCAGGTAAGGCAGGCTGGCGGCGGGAGGGAAACCGCCGATGAAATCGGCGAAGTCATGGCCATAGTCGCTGAGCACGGCGCTGGTGGGTGGGAAGCGCCTGACGTAGAGCGCGGCCATGGCCCGGAAGAACTCATCGCCCACCAGTTGCGCCACCACCGGATAGGCATCGGCCAGGGCGTTGATCAGCGAACTCTGCACATTGTTGCGGTACACCGCGAAGCGGCTGGCCGGGTCGGCGCCGTTGCCGCAGTACAGGCCCGCCGGGTAGGGCTGCTCGGGGTCGAGCAGGGCGCTGGCGAAGCTGGCTTGTGTGTTCACGGCAGCCTCCTGGCGCATTGCAGCAGCTCATCCGCCTGGCGCACTTCGGCGTGCAGCACGGAAAACGCCGGCACCTGGTTGTCGCGCTCGATCAGGGTCGCGGTCGGCCCGATCCGTTCCAGCAGCCGCAGGTACAGCGCCCACACGGCGTTATCGATCGGCGCGCCGTGATCGTCGATCAGCAAGCGGTCGCCCAGGCTGTCAGTGTCTTCGGCAAAGCCGGCGAGGTGAATCTCACCCACCGCGTGCAACGGCAGGGCATCGATATAGGCCAACGGGTCGCGCCGGTGGTTGATGCACGACACGTAGACATTGTTCACGTCCAGCAACAGGCCGCAGCCGGTGCGGTCTATCACCTCGCGGATGAACTCGGCCTCGTCCATGCTCGACTGGCGAAACTCCAGGTAGGTGGCCGGGTTCTCCAGCAGCATGGGGCGGCGCAATGTGTTCTGTACCTGGTCGATGTGTTCGCAGACGCGGTTCAGCGTCGGCCGGTCATAGGCCAGGGGCAGCAGGTCATTGAGAAACACCGGGCCATGGCTGGACCAGGCCAGGTGTTCGGAAAAGGACTGGGGTTGATAACGCTCGATCAGCACCGCCAGGCGTTTGAGGTGCTGTTGGTCCAGCGGACCTTCGGCGCCGATCGACAGGCCGACGCCGTGCAGCGATAGCGGGTACTGCTCGCGAATCAACCCCAGGTAGTGATGGAACGGCCCGCCGGCGACCATGTAGTTTTCCGCATGGACTTCAAAGAAACCGATATCGGGCTGTTCCCTCAGGACCTGGCGAAAGTGCTCGGTCTTGAGCCCCAGCCCGGCGCGTTGCGGCAGGCTGGAGAGGGGCGCCTGAGTGGCGGGATGGAGGGGGAGTGGTACGGCCATGTTCATCATCGACACTCAGGCAGACGGTGGATTACGACTTGGCTTTGTAGGCCTGGAGCTGGCCGAAACCGGTAGGCGAGGTGCTGCTGGCGGTTTTCTCGCAGGTGCCTTTAGGAACCAGTTTCCAGGCGTTGGCCTGGTGGTCGACTTTGGCGGTGCCGGCACAGGTGGTGCCCGCGCCTGCGGCGCAATCGTTCTTGCCTTTCATGGCGACGCCAAAGCATTTCTCCATGTCGTCGGCGGCCTGGGCGGTGGTCGGCAGCGCGGCCATGCTCAAGGCAGAACCGAGGGCCAGGGCCAGGGCGGCGGCGGACAGGGTGCGAGTGGTAGCGGTCATGGTGTTTCTCCAGAAAAGGTATTTAGAAAGGCAGGCATGTGTGCCTGCTTACCCCTCTAGAGAAAGGTCGATGGGGTTTGTTACAGCCCAGGCGAAAAAATCTTCATCTGTAGCCGCTGCCGCAGGCTGCGATCGACGGCGAAGCCGTCGCAATCACTGGCCGCGCGGTGTGCCGGGCCTTCCGAGTGGTCAGCCTTTGCGGGGGCGTTGCCGTCGATCGCAGCCTGCGGCAGCGGCTACAGGAGGGGCGATTTCCAGGCGAAAAAAAAACGGCCCCGAAGGGCCGTTCTTTGTTGCAGCAGGTGCTCAGCCGCCCAGATAGGCTTCGCGCACCTTGGGGTCGGTCAGCAGGGCTTCGCCGGTGCCTTGCATCACCACCCGGCCGTTTTCCAGGACATAGGCACGGTCGGCGATCTTCAGCGCCTGGTTGGCGTTCTGCTCCACCAGGAACACCGTCACGCCGTCACGGCGCAGCTGTTCGATGATGTCGAAGATCTGCTGGATGATGATCGGCGCCAGGCCCAGGGACGGTTCGTCGAGCAGCAACAGCTTGGGCTTGCTCATCAGCGCGCGGCCGATGGCGAGCATCTGCTGTTCGCCGCCGGACATGGTGCCGCCGCGCTGGTTGAAGCGTTCCTTGAGGCGCGGGAACAGGCCCAGGACCTTGTCCATCTGCTCCTGGTAGTCGCCCTTGTCGGTGAAGAACCCGCCCATGGCGAGGTTCTCCTCCACGGTCAGGCGGGCGAACACCCGACGACCTTCCGGCACCACGGCAATGCTCTTGCGCATGATCTGCGCGGAGGTCTGCCCCACCAGCTCTTCACCCAGGTAACGGATGCTGCCGCTGTGGGCCTGCGGCGAACCGCAGAGGGTCATCAGCAGGGTGGATTTGCCGGCGCCGTTGGCGCCGATCAAGGTGACGATCTCGCCCTGGCGGATCTCGACGTTGACGCTGTGCAACGCCTGGATCTTGCCGTAGAAGGTGGAAACGTTTTCGAACTGCAGCATTTACGCTTCCCCCAGGTAGGCTTTGATCACTTCGGGATTGTCGCGGATCTGTTCCGGCGTGCCGTCGGCCAGGGGCGTGCCCTGGTTGATCACGACGATGTGGTCGGAAATGCTCATGACCAGCTTCATGTCGTGTTCGATCAGCAGCACGGTGGCGTTGTGCTCTTCGCGCAGCACGCCGATCAGCGCCTTGAGGTCCTCGGTTTCCCGCGGGTTGAGGCCGGCGGCCGGTTCGTCGAGCATGAGGATCCGCGGACGGGTCATCATGCAGCGGGCGATTTCCAGGCGCCGTTGCTGACCGTAGGCCAGGGTGCCGGCGGGACGGTTGGCGAACTCCTTGAGGTTGACCTTTTCCAGCCAGTACTCGGCGTATTCCATGGCCTCGCGCTCGCTCTTGCGGAACCCCGGAGTCTTGAACAGGCCGGCCAGGAAGTTGGTGTTCAGGTGACGGTGCTGGGCGATCAACAGGTTCTCGACCGCTGTCATGTCCTTGAACAGCCGCACGTTCTGGAAGGTGCGTACCACGCCCTTGAGGGCGATCTTGTGCCCGGGCAGGCCCTGGATCGGCTCACCGTCGAGCAGGATGCTGCCGGCGGTGGGCTGGTAGAAACCGGTCAGGCAGTTGAACACCGTGGTCTTGCCGGCGCCGTTCGGGCCGATCATCGACACCACTTGTTTTTCTTTGACGGTCAGGGCTACGCCGTTGACCGCCAGCAGGCCGCCAAAGCGCATGCTCAGGCCCGTTACTTTGAGGATCTCACGGCTCATTTGCGCGGCTCCGCTTTCAGTTGCAGGACGGGACGTTGCATGGGCAGCAGGCCTTGAGGACGCCAGATCATCATCAGCACCATCATGGCGCCGAACATCAACATGCGGTATTCGCTGAATTCACGCATCAGTTCAGGCAGCAGGATCATCACGGTGGCCGCGAGGACCACGCCCAACTGCGAGCCCATGCCGCCCAGCACCACGATGGCGAGGATGGTCGCGGACTCGATGAAGGTGAAGGACTCCGGCGTCACCAGGCCCTGGCGCGCGGCGAAGAAGCTGCCAGCGAAACCGGCGAAGCAGGCACCCAGGGTGAAGGCCGACAGCTTGATCACGGTCGGGTTCAGGCCCAGTGCGCGACAGGCGATTTCGTCTTCGCGCAGGGCTTCCCAGGCACGCCCCAGGGGCATGCGCAGCAAGCGGTTGATGACGAACAGGGCGAACAGCGCCAGCAACAACGCGACCAGGTAAAGGAAGATCACCTTATTGATCGAGTTGTATTCGATGCCGAAGTACTCGTGGAAGGTCTGCAGGCCCTCGGCCGCCTTGCGTTCGAAGGTCAGGCCGAAGAACGTCGGTTTTTCGATGTTGCTGATGCCGTTCGGACCCCCGGTGAGGCCAGTCAGGTTACGCAGGAACAAGCGGATGATTTCACCGAAGCCCAGGGTCACGATCGCCAGGTAGTCACCGCGCAGGCGCAATACCGGGAAGCCCAGCAGGAAGCCGAAGCTGGCCGCCATCAGGCCGGCGATAGGCAGGCAGATCCAGAAGCTCAACCCGTAGTAGTGCGACAGCAGCGCGTAGCTGTAGGCGCCCACGGCGTAGAAGCCGACGTACCCCAGGTCCAGCAGGCCGGCCAGGCCGACCACGATGTTCAGGCCCAGGCCGAGCATCACGTAGATCAGCACCAGGGTGGCGATGTCCACCGCGCCACGGGAGCCGAAGAACGGCCAGACCAGCGCACCGATGATCAGCGCAATGATGATCCAGCGCTGGGTGGTCGGCAGGGTCAGGAAGTTACTGGCCTTGGCCGGGATCACCGGCATGTTGGGCGAGGCCTTCCAGGCCGCGCTGATCTGCTGGTCGAACAGCACCCGCAGGAACATCAGCACCGAACATGCGGCGATGATCATCAGTGTGGTGGGGCTGGTGCCATGGACTTCCAGGTTGATGCCGACGATGGTCAGTTTCAAACCGAGTATCGGGTAGGCGACGGCCCACACCAGCAAGGCGCTGAAGAGCGCCTGTCGAAGATTCCTAGTCATACTTTCTCAACCTCCGGACGGCCCAGCAGGCCGGTTGGCCGGAACAACAACACCAGAACCAGCAGGCCGAACGCCACGACGTCCTTGTACTGGTCGCCGAAGATATCGGCACCGAAGGCTTCCGCCACCCCAAGTACCAGGCCGCCCAGCATGGCGCCCGGAATGCTGCCGATGCCGCCCAGTACCGCGGCGGTGAAGGCCTTGAGACCGACCAGGAAGCCGGCGTTGGGGTTGATCACGCCGTATTGCATGCTCAGCAGCACGGCCGCGATCGCCGCCAGCGCGGCACCGATCACGAAGGTCAGGGCGATGATGTTGTTGGTGTTGATACCCAGCAGGTTGGCCATCTTGATGTCCTCGGCGCAGGCACGGCAGGCGCGGCCCAGGCGGGAACGGGAGATGAACAGGGTCAGGCCGAGCATGGCGATCAGGGTCACCACGAACACCACGATTTGCATGTAGGAGATCAGCACTTCATGTGCGCCACCTGGCCCGATGGAGAAGTTGCCCGGGATCAGGTTGGGGATGGATTTGTCCTTGGAGTCCTGCGCCAGCAGAACCGTGTTCTGCAGGAAGATCGACATGCCGATGGCCGAGATCAGCGGGATCAGACGGTTGCTGCCGCGCAGGGGCCGGTAGGCGATCCGTTCGATGCTGTAGCCGTAGGCACTGGTAACGACGATGGTCGCGATGAAGGCCGCGGTCATCAAGAGCGGGACACTGTCGAGTCCCATCATGGTCAGGCCCGCGATGGCGATGAACGCCACATAGGAACCGATCATGTACACCTCGCCGTGGGCGAAGTTGATCATTCCAATGATGCCGTAAACCATCGTATAGCCGATGGCGATCAGGGCATACGTGCTGCCAACGGTGAGACCGTTAACCAGCTGTTGGAAAAAGTGATAGAGGTCAGGCATTACAGCGCTCCTAAAAACCTGATACGCATTTCACTGGTGGAGTCATTTTCCCGCCTGCGCCCCGTGGATCTGCATCCACTTCGGGTCAGGTTTTGCCAGCGAACCGCTGATGACGGTTTTGAGATTTTCAGGTGGGCGGGCTTCCGGATCACGGAAAACAGGCCCAATACGTTCGTAAAACAAAGCCCACGGCACGCCGTGGGCTTTATTGGCAGTCAGTAAGGCAGGGCCTTATTGAGGCGAGACTTCGGTTTTAGGTTTGCCGAAGTGCCACTCGTAGACCACGAACTTGAAGTCTTTCAGGTCGCCCTTGGCGTCGAAGCTCAGGTCGCCAGTCGGGGTCTTGAAGGTACCGGCATGGATGGCTTCGGCCACCTTGGCCGGATCTTCGCTCTTGGCGGCAGTGATACCGCCGGCAATGACTTCAACCGCGGAGTAGGAAGGGAACACGAACGGACCGCTCGGGTCTTCTTTCTTGGCCTTGAACGCATCCGCCAGGGCCACGTTGGCCGGATCCTGGTCGAAGGATTTCGGCAGGGTCACCAGCAGGCCTTCGGAAGCGTCCTTGGCGATCTGCGAAATGGAGTCGTTACCCACGCCTTCCGGACCCATGAACTTGGCCTTCAGGCCTTTTTCCTGGGCCTGGCGCAGGATCAGGCCCAGCTCCGGGTGGTAGCCGCCGTAGTAGACGAAGTCGACGTTGGCTTGCTTGAGCTTGGCGATCATCGAGGAGAAGTCCTTGTCGCCGGCGTTGATGCCTTCGAACACGGCAACCTTGGTGCCTTTCTTCTCGAGGGTCTGCTTAACGGCGGTGGCGATGCCTTCACCGTATTGCTGCTTGTCGTGCAGCACGGCAACGATTTTCGGTTTCACGTGGTCGGCGATGTAGTTGCCGGCGGCAGGGCCCTGGGCGCTGTCCAGGCCGATGGTGCGGAACACCATCTTGTAACCACGGGTGGTGATGTCCGGGCTGGTGGCGGCGGGGGTGATCATGACCACGCCTTCGTCTTCGTAGATGTCCGAAGCCGGTTGAGTGGAGCTGGAGCACAGGTGGCCGATCACGAACTTGACGCCGTCGTTGACGACTTTGTTGGCTACGGCGACGGCTTGTTTCGGGTCGCAGGCATCATCGTATTCGACGGCCTGGAGCTGCTTGCCATCGACGCCGCCCTTGGCGTTGATTTGTTCGATGGCCATTTTCGCGCCACTGAACTGCATGTCGCCGTACTGGGCTACAGGGCCGGTCTTGGGGCCGGCGATGCCGATCTTGATGGTGTCAGCTGCGAACGAATGGCTGGCGACTCCGGCCAGAACCATAGCGGCAAACAGTTTGGAAATCTGCTTAGTAGCCTTATTCATAGTGCTCCACTCTTACTGTTGTAATTTTTATAGTCCTGGCGCCGTAGCAGCAGAACCGGGTCAGATATCTCTTGGATATCCCCGGAAAATGCCCCCGGCAACTGTACCGGTACAGTGTAGAGCGCCGATTGTTAGCCTGGGAAGCTGGCGCCAGGGGGCAAAATCAGGGGGTGTCGCTTTATTGAAAGAAAAAGACAGAATCGCGGCGGGGTTTTGACCGTATTCAGCGAGCAATCCTTGGCTCTCCTGCACTTCTCTATCGTTGACGCAATTGCAACCGGGTTTGTCTGCCAGAGCACCGACGTTATCATTGCGCCGATTTCTTTTCGGGACAGGCCCATGACTCAAGAACCTAGCACCCTCTATGCCAAGCTGCTTGGTGAAACCGCATCAATTACCTGGAAGGAGCTGGAGCCGTTCTTCGCCAAGGGTGCCCTATTGTGGGTCGACGCCGGCCTGGATTTGATCGAGGCAGCCGAGGCCATGGCCGAGAACCAGGCCGAGAAAGTCTCTGCCTGGCTGGCCGCCGAGAAGGTGGGCAAGGTGTCTGCAACGCGGGCGCTGGATCTGGTGGAGCGTGATCCGCTGCTGTGGGCGGTGGTGGTTTCGCCGTGGATTCTGGTCCAGGAAAGGGCGCAGGCCGAAGGCTGAGCACCAAAAGGGTGCCTGATTTTTCCGACTGAAAGTGTGTAGCCGAGTAACCGCGATCACGATGATGGCAAGTTGCCCGTGGAGAAAGGCCCCACCCGTTTCAGGCTGACGGTGACGTAAGCGGAATGGGAACAGTTTTCAAGGCCGCCCGAGGGCGGCCTGATTGTTCCTGGAACTACCTTTCTTCTATATGTGCCCTTGCAGAAGCCGTCGGTCGGACGCTGGCGAAAGCCATCGACCGGCGGCCCCAGCAGAGGTGACAGGCGGTCAGTAGGCGGTCCTGCCCGTGTGGTTGTTCAGCGAAATGACCTTGGTCTTGCCGATGCGGTGACGATAGATCTCGCGCAGGTACTTGATGGCTTTCTTCACGCAATCGCGGGACAGGCGGATGTCGTTGATCGAGACGAACTTGTCCTTGTCGTTGATCAACTCGCGATACTTCTTCTCGTACATCGGCTTGATCGCGTACCAGTTGGTATCGAGGATCTTCGCCGGGTTCTCGAACTCGTTGAGCAACTCGTCGATGCGGCTTTCATCGAACTGTTCGCTGACGATGAAATCGAGGATCGAGTTGTCCAGGGTCTCGTCGAAGCGGTACGGGTTGCGGGCGAAGCAACGCTTGATGAAGGCCACGATCAGGGTCAGGAAGTCGTCCGACAGGCACGGGCTCTTGGCGATCAGGGTGGTCAGCGAGAGGTTGGCCGAGGCGCCGATCACCAGGGCGTAACGCTTGAGGGTGGTGTTGGGGAACAGGCTGTTGAGGTGGGTCTTGAGCCGGTTCAGGTCCATGTACGACAGCTTGTAGTCCTTCGGCAGGGAGACGATCGACACCACCGACGAGCAGTTCTTGAAGAAGTGCAGGTCGTGCAGGGCGGCCGCGTCGTAACCGGAAGCCTTGTATTGCTCCAGCGCCGCGCGATAGCGCTTGGATTCGATCGGCAGCAGGCTGATGCCCTCGATGGCCTGGGTCACCTTGTTGAAGTGCGGCAGGTCGATGGAGCGGAAGAACAGGTCGTCGATGTTCAGACGCTGCGGTTCTTTCTCGAACACCTTGAACTTGTCGCCGGTCGGCACCGGGGTTTCCGGGACCACGGACTCGGCATAGGCGATCGCCACCGGGCCGGCCAGGCTCATGAACAGGTCGTTGGCATCCAGGCGGATGGTCTCGCCGATGTCGATGCCGGCGCGGCGGAAATAGTTCTGGTCGTAGTCGGTGGTCACCGCCTGGGCAGTGAGGATGTTGAAGATCTGCTGGGAGATGTACTGGTTGGCGTGCTTCTCCATGGCGTTGACGTCGATGTTCTGGATGTTGCCGTCATCGCTCTCTTCGGCATAACGCATGATGTCGTTGGAAATCAGCATCATCGCGTTCCATGGGCGGATACGCCCCATGACGCTGGCTTCGCTGCTGTCTTCGTTATCGAAGTTGTAGGAGAAGTCCCATTCTTCCGACAGGTATTTGCACAGCAGGCGTCCGGCGTTGATGTGCAACGCTTCGGACATTTCGCTGCGGTGATCGGAGATATTCGGCAGTACGCAGATACCGCTGGTGAAGATCGGCTCGAAGACGAAGGAGTGGCCGCTCTTGCTGTCGTGCTCGTCGATCGGCTTGGTGTCGAACGTCTTGTTCATGTACGAGTACTGCTGGGCCAGGCCGAACTCCGAGGCCATGCCCGAGCCGGTACCGCCGCCGGCGCTGAAGATCGAGAAGTACAGGCGCGACTGGTTGGCCTTGATGCCGCAGGAGTCGATCAGGTACGAGTGGATCATTTTCCAGTCGGGGCTGGAGAAGCGCTGGGTGTCCTTGTTGAGGATGATCTTGGCCAGGTACTGGCCGAGGATCGGCGCGTTACCGGCGCCACCGGCGTGGACTTCCGAGAGGTCCATGATCTTCATCTTGCTGTAGTCGCGGATGAAGCCGCTTTTTTCGCCCTTGCGCGAGAAGCGGATGCGCCCGGCGATGTCCTTGTCCAGGTCGCCCAGCATCACCAGTGGCTCGACCAGGAACACCGGTTTGCTTGCCTTGTTCTGGCCCAGGCGCAGGTTGTGGCGGATCCACTGGGCGGGGCTGTAGCCCTTGTCGGCATAGGCCTTGTCGTCGTTGTTGAACTCGTTGAGGTAGAACTTGCGGGCGTTGTACACCAGCTCCGCCACATCCAGGGCGATGTTCGACCCGCAGCGGCCCAGGCCAATCAGGCAGACCGAGGGAAACTCCTGCTCGCGGCGCGCTTCGAGTTCGTCTTCCAGGTGTGGCGCGCGAGGGAATACCGAGTCGCGCAGGCCGTCGAGGTTGTCGAGGATGCGGTCGGTGTTGGTTTCGGTGAAGTAGAGGTACTGCTGGGGCGCCTGCGGGCGCGAGCTGGACAATGGCTTCGACTCTGAAAAGCTCTGGCTGCCCGGGGTCAGCGTCAGTTCGGATACTGCGTTGGCAGAATTGTTTTTAGAAGTCATTGTGCGCCGTGTGCCTGGACTGGTCGGCTCGGTGACAAGATATCAAAGAGCCATCAAGTGGGATCTCGCGACTTTACAGTGCGATATTGGCCCCAGCGATAGGGATAAGTCTGATGGACGCTAGGGGGAATCCTTTCCTAAGTTCAGATAAATCGGCCAGTTTTCGGTGATCTTTAATCAAAAGGAGGCAAGATGATGGCAACGTTACCCACCCTCGGGTTTGCCGGTATTGGCCTGATGGGCTTGCCCATGTGTCGCCGTCTGCTGGCGGCGGGTTATCCCCTGGTGGTGTGGAACCGCAACCGGGAAAAATGCGCGCCGCTGCTGGAGGCGGGCGCGCGACTGGCCGAGACCCCGGCCCGGCTGTGCGAGGCGGCGGACCTGGTGCTGCTGTGCCTGGCCAACACCGAGGTGGTGCGCGAGGTGGTGTTCGGTGCCGAGGGCATTGCCCAGGGAGCCCGGGCCGGCCAGTTGCTGGTGGACCTCTCCAGCCTGGAGCCGACCGCCACCCGGGAAATGGCCGCACAGCTGGCGAGCACGACCGGCATGGGGTGGGTCGATGCCCCGGTGTCCGGCGGCACGCCCGGTGCCGAGGCTGGTAGCCTGGCGATCATGGTCGGCGGCGAGGCGGCGGATATCGAAAGGGTACGCCCGGTCCTGCTCAACCTGGGGCAGCGGGTGACTCATATGGGCGGTGTCGGCGCCGGCCAGGTGACCAAGGCCTGCAACCAGATGATCGTCGCCTGCAATGCGCTGGTGATCGCCGAAGTGGTGGCGCTGGCCGAGCGTTCCGGGGTCGATGCGTCATTGCTGGCCGAGGCGCTGGCCGGTGGTTTCGCCGATTCCAGGCCGCTGCAGATCCTCGCCCCGCAGATGGCCGAAAGCCGCTTCGAACCGATCAAATGGCATGTGCGCACTCTGCTCAAAGATCTGGACGGCGCGGTGAAGTTCTCCCGTGAGCAGGGCTCGGCGACACCGATCAGCGGATTGGCCGCACAACTGATGCGCCTGCATGGCGGCCAGGGTTATCTGGAGCAGGATCCCGCGACCCTGGTCCGCCTGTATCGCGAACCGGCATCAGAGGGCTGACCGCGTCGACGGTGGGCCGCATGCGCTGCTCGATCTCGTCGATCACCCCGGGCAACTCTTCCAGGGGCATTGCGCGGCTGAGCAGGTAACCCTGGATGAAGTCGCAGCCGTATTGGGCGAGGAACTCGTACTGCTGCACGCTCTCGACGCCTTCGGTCACCACCTGCAAGTGCAGGGTATGGGCCATGACGATGATCGCCTGGACGATCTCCTTGTCCTGGGTCGACTGGGGCACGTCCTGGATAAACGAACGGTCGATCTTCAGGGTGTTGAGCGGCAGGCGCTTGAGGTAGGCGAGGGACGAGTAACCGGTGCCGAAGTCATCGATCGACAGCGACACCCCGAGATTGCGGATCTGCCGCAACAGGGCCACGGTGCTGTCGATGTTGCCCATCAGGGCGTTTTCCGTGACTTCCAGTTCCAGGCGCTGGGGCGCGACACCGGCGCTGCCCAGGGCGTTGGCGATCTCTTCGGCCAACTCCTCCCGGGCCAGATTCAGGGCCGAGCAGTTCACCGCGATTTTCAGCTCGGCAAAGCCGTGGCGGGACAGGGCGGCCAGGTCCTCGCAGGCCTTGCGCAGGACCCAGTTGTCCAGTTCGGCAATCAGCCCGTTGGCTTCGGCAATCCCGATGAAGCGATCCGGGGCCAGCAGCCCGTGCAACGGATGCCGCCAGCGCACCAGCGCTTCGAGCTTGGTGACCCGGCGGCTGCCCAGGTCGTAGATGGGTTGGTAATACAGGGTCAAGCCGGCTTCGTTGCGCAGGGCATTGCGCAGTTCTTCCTCCAGTTGCAGTTCCAGGCTCGCCTTGGTCTTCAGGTTGGTGCTGAAGAAATGCAGGCTGTTGCGACCGCTGCCCTTGGATTGATAGAGCGCCAGGTCGGCATGCTTGAGCAGTTCTTCGCTGGTCTTGCCGTCGTCGGGAAAGACGCTGATACCGATGCTGGTGGTCATCACCATGCGCCTTCCTGCCAGCTCGATGGGCTCCTTCATCTTGCTCATGATGCGTTGCGCCATGTGCTGGGCTTCGTCGCGGTCGCTCAAGCTCATGAGGATGCAGAACTCGTCTCCGCCGAAACGCGCCACCACGTCTTCATGGCTGCGGGTGGAGCTCTTGATATGGCCGGCAATCACCTTCAACAGTTCGTCGCCGGCATCATGGCCGAGGCTGTCGTTGATCCGCTTGAAGTGATCGATGTCGAGGAACATCACCGCCAGCATGCCGCCCTGCACGGTCTTTTCGATGAGCTTTTCGGCGAACAGCTGATTGAAGCCGCGACGGTTGATCAGGTTGGTCAGGGCGTCGTAGTGCGCCACCTGTTGCAGCGCCACCCGGGCCTGGTCCAGTTGGCTCAACAGGGTATTGACCCGGCGCAGATCCTGTTCCTTGTGCTGGAGTTTCTTGTCCGCCAGGGCCGCGCTGATGCTGCTGCCAATGATCAGCAGGGCGATGACGGCGATGGTCAGGCCCAGTTGCAAGGGGTTGTCGTCCACCGCGATGGAGGGCGTGCCCGCCGCCGGCAGCACCAGTTTCAACGCCCACATACCGGTGAAATGCATGGCGACTATGCCACCCCCCAGCAGCAGGCTGGCCGCGTATTTGAGCAACTGGTGGAACACGCCGCTGCCGTTGCTCAAGTAGCGGGACAAGAGCAAGGCCACCAGGCTCGCACTGATGGCGATGGCAATCGACAGGCCGAAGAGGTCGGGCTGGTAGTAGGCCGTGGCTGGCGAGCGCATGGCCGCCATGCCGACATAGTGCATGGCGCAGATGCCCAGGCCGATCCAGATCGACGCCAGCAGGTAGCGCCATAGCTGCAACTGGGGATGGCTGAGGGTCTTCATCGCCAGCCAGGATGCAACCACCGCGATCAGCAGCGACAGCAGGGTCATCGGCAGGTCGTAATAGGTTTCGATGGGGATCTGCAATGCCAGCATGCCGATGAAGTGCATGGCCCAGATGCCGCCGGCCAGGCAGAAGGCGCCGACCCAGCGCCAGCGTTGCTGGGCCGCTGCCAGGTCGACGTGGCGCACCCGTTCGGCCATGTCCAGGGTGGCGAAGCTGCCGGCGCAGGCCACCAGATAGGCGAGGATCACCAGCACGGGGTTGTGGTTGCAGGTGAGTAATACCTGCCCGCCTTCGGGGAGCTCGGTAAAAAAATGCAGACCAAGCCATTCCATCGCATGCCCCGTTTCTTGAGTCATCCAGGGCCAGCCCTGGGTGGCTGGCCAATGGGACTGAGTATAGGAAGCCGAGTCGAGGCCGGGAGCGATGGTGGCAAATTGACTTAAATGATTTTGGAATTCAGCTCATAGCCAATCGAGCTAAGCGCTCTGTTCGAAGTACTGCGCCGGCTCCAGGGGCGCGAGCCCGAATGCCGCGCGCGCGGCGTCGCAATCGACGTTCTGTTGGCCATTTTCCCAGGACGCCTCGAACTCGCGGCAGGTGCTGGAGCGCTGGTGGTAGATCGAACAGCTGACTTCCTTGCCGACCTCGCCGGTCAGTGCGGTGCAGCGGGTCGGCTTGCAATCGGTGCCGAGCATGGCGACCCGGCTGGGGCTGATGGACGCCACCAGATCGTCGGGGACCGTACCGCCGGAAGAGGCGCATTCACCCCAGAAAAAAGACACACGAAAGTGTGAACAGCAGGCACCGCAATTCAGACACGGACTGGCTTCGGACATGGGCGTATTCAAAGGGGAGGAGGTTGATGAGGGGGGCAGCAAGGCCGCTATTCTAGGCTTCGCAACGGCCTTGGGAAGGGGGCGCGCGAGGTATTTTTCAGGCCCTGCGCAAGCCCTTGAAAAATCGGGCTTTAGCCCCGGTATCCGGGGGCTTGCGGCGGTTTCGGCGGGGGCGCTGGCGCTGTGCGGACGGTCGTCGAGCGCGGTCGATGGCCTGTGCTTCGGATTGCCTGGTATCAGCCTTACGAATCATTACAGACAACCGCGGCGGGGCTGACTAGATTGCAACTTCCAGGCTCGGTTGCGTCTGGCCGAATAACAATAAAAGAGACCGACCCATGCAGAACTCGACCCAAGCGGCGAATGCCTGGCGCATTCTGTTCCTGTTGTTCCTGGCTAACCTGTTCAACTTCTTCGATCGCACCATACCGGCCATCATCATCGAGCCGATCCGCATGGAGTGGCACCTGAGCGACTTCCAGATCGGCATCATCGGCACCGCCTTCACCATCGTCTATGCCATTGCCGGCCTGCCCCTGGGGCGCATGGCCGATACCGGTTCGCGCAGCAAGCTCATGGGCTGGGGCCTGGCGGTGTGGAGCGGGCTGACCGCGGTCAACGGCCTGGTGGGCAGTTTCTGGAGTTTCCTGCTCGTGCGCATGGGCGTCGGCATCGGCGAAGCCAGCTATGCGCCGGCCGCCAACTCGCTGATCGGCGACCTATTCCCGGCCCATCGCCGGGCCCGGGCCATGGGCATCTTCATGCTCGGCCTGCCCCTGGGCCTGTTGCTGGCGTTCTTCACCATCGGCGCCATGGTCAAGGCCTTCGACAGCTGGCGTGCGCCGTTCTTTATCGCCGCGGTGCCGGGCCTGTTGCTGGCGGTGTTCATGTTCTTCATCAAGGAGCCCAAGCGCGGGGCGGCGGAAACCGTCAAGGTCTCCCAGGAGCGCGTCGACCGGCCGATCCGCCGGGTGCTGGCGATCCCGACCTTTCTCTGGCTGGTGCTGGCCGGGCTGACCTTCAACTTCGCCACCTACGCCTGCAACTCGTTCCTGGTGCCGATGCTGCAGCGTTATTTCCTGATGCCCTTGCAGGAAGCCGCGGTGGCGACCGGGGTGATAGTCGGCTTGACCGGCCTGTTCGGGCTGACCCTGGGCGGCTGGGTCGCCGACAAGATCCACCAGCGCGTCGCCAATGGCCGGTTGTTGTTCGCCGCCTTCAGCATGCTGATCTCGACCCTGTGCACCGCCTGGGCCCTGCATGCCGGGCGCATCGAGATCGGGGTGTTCGTCGCGGTGTTCAGTGTCGGCTGGCTGTTCGCCTACAACTTCTATACCTGCGTTTACACGGCGATCCAGGATGTGGTCGAGCCACGTCTGCGCGCCACGGCCATGGCGCTGTTCTTCGCCGGCCTGTATCTGCTGGGCGGTGGCCTGGGGCCGGTGGTGGTGGGGGCGCTGTCCGATCACTTCGCCCATGCGGCGATGTACGCCGCCGGGGCCGAGCAGATGACCGAGGCGTTCAAGGCAGTTGGCCTGCATGACGCCATGTACCTGATCCCGGTGGCGTTGCTGCTGACCATGCTGTTCCTGTTCCTGGCCTCGCGCTGCTTCGTGCGCGATGCGCAGCGGATGAAGGACGGATTGGTGCCTGGCGCGGCTGTGGGGACGGCGGTGACCGCCTGATCACCTATGCCCTGTAGGAGCGAGGCTTGCCCGCGATGAACGATGGCGCGGTAAGCCGGATGGAGCGCGTGGTACCCATCGCGGGCAAGCCTCGCTCCTACAGCAGCCAATAAAAAAGGCCCGCATTGTGCGGGCCTTTTCATTTACCGGGAGAGCAGGGGGGCTTAGCCCGCTACCAGTACCCGGATCGCTTCCAGGCGCAGCGCGGCTTTTTCAAGCATGGCCAGGCCTTGTTCGCGTTGTTGGCGCAGGGCCACCAGTTCGCTGTCGCGCACGGTCGGGTTGACCGCTTGCAACGCGGTCAGGCGCGCCAGTTCTTCGTCGGTGTCGGCGGCCAGGCGACGTTGCGCCTCGGCCACGCGCTCGGCGTGACGTGGGGCAATCTTCGCTTCGCCAGCGTTGATCTTCGGCGTCAGCTGGTCGCGCTGGGCCTGGATGAACTTGTTGGCGCTGGCCCGTGGCACGCTTTCCAGCTGGTCGTTGAGGGTCTCGAAGGCGACGCGCGCCGACAGGTCGTTGCCGTTGGCGTCCAGCAGGCAGCGCAGGGCGGCCGGTGGCAGGTAGCGGCCCAACTGCAGCGAACGCGGTGCCACCACTTCACTGACGTACAGCAGTTCCAGCAACACGGTGCCGGGTTTCAGCGCCTTGTTCTTGATCAGCGCCACGGCGGTGTTGCCCATGGAACCGGACAGCACCAGGTCCATGCCGCCTTGCACCATCGGGTGTTCCCAGGTGATGAACTGCATGTCTTCGCGAGACAGCGCCTGGTTGCGGTCGTAGGTGATGGTCACGCCTTCGTCGTCGCCCAGCGGGAAGCTGGCGTCGAGCATTTTTTCGCTCGGCTTGAGGATCAGCGCGTTGTCCGAATGGTCTTCGCTGTCGATGCCGAAGGCGTCGAACAGGGTTTCCATGTAGATCGGCAGGGCGAACTGATCGTCCTGCTCGAGGATCGCTTCCACCAGCGCGTCGCCTTCGCCAGCGCCGCCGGAGTTGAGCTCCAGCAGACGGTCGCGACCGGTGTGCAGCTCGGCCTCAAGGCGTTCGCGCTCGGTGCGCGCCTCGTCGATCAGCGCTTGCCACTCGCCGTCGTCGGCTTCTTCCAGCAGTGGCAGCAGGCGCGGGCCGAACTGATGCTGCAGGGCGTTGCCGGTCGGGCAGGTATTGAGGAAGGCGTTCAGCGCCTCGTGGTACCACTGGAACAGGCGCTCTTGCGGGCTGGTTTCCAGGTACGGCACATGCAGTTCGATCACGTGTTTCTGGCCGATCCGGTCGAGACGGCCGATCCGCTGCTCCAGCAGGTCCGGGTGCGACGGCAGATCGAACAGCACCAGGTGGTGGGCGAACTGGAAGTTGCGACCTTCACTGCCGATTTCCGAGCAGATCAGCACCTGGGCGCCGAACTCTTCGTCGGCGAAGTAGGCGGCGGCGCGGTCACGCTCGAGGATGTTCATGCCTTCGTGGAACACCGTGGCCGGGATGCCGGAACGCACGCGCAGGGCGTCTTCCAGGTCCATGGCGGTTTCCGCGTGGGCGCAGATCACCAGGACCTTGGTGCGCTTGAGCATTTTCAGCTGGTCGATCAGCCACTCGACACGCGGGTCGAATTTCCACCAGCGCTCTTCTTCGCTGGCGTCCGGCTGGGCCTGGAAGCTGACTTCCGGGTACAGCTCGGCGTGCTCGCCCAGCGGCAGTTCCAGGTATTCGTCCGGGCACGGCAGCGGGTAGGGGTGCAGCTTGCGCTCGGGGAAACCTTGCACTGCGGCGCGGGTGTTGCGGAACAGCACGCGGCCGGTGCCGTGGCGGTCCAGCAGCTCGCGCACCAGGCGCGCGCTGGCCTCGCTGTCGCCCTCGTTGACGGCGGCGAGCAGGGCTTCGCCTTCGTTGCCGAGGAAGTTGTGGATGGTCTTGTGCGCTTCGGGCGACAGGCGTCCTTTATCCAGCAGCTCCTGCACGGCTTCGGCCACCGGACGATAGTTTTCGCTCTCGGCGCGGAAGGCGGCCAGGTCGTGGAAACGGTTCGGGTCGAGCAGGCGCAGGCGGGCGAAGTGGCTGTCCTGGCCCAGTTGCTCCGGGGTGGCGGTGAGCAGCAGGACGCCGGGGATCACCTCGGCCAGCTGTTCCACCAGCGCGTATTCCGGGCTGACCTGGTCTTCGTGCCACACCAGGTGGTGGGCTTCGTCGACCACCATCAGGTCCCAGCCGGCGGCGAACAGCGCGTCCTGGGCCTTCTCGTCGTCCACCAGCCATTCCAGGGCCACCAGGGCGAGCTGGGTGTCCTCGAAGGGGTTGGCGGCATCGCTTTCGATAAAACGTTCTTCGTCGAACAGCGCGACCTGCAGGTTGAAGCGCCGGCGCATTTCCACCAGCCACTGGTGCTGCAGGTTCTCCGGGACCAGGATCAGCACGCGGCTGGCGCGGCCCGACAGCAGCTGGCGATGGATCACCAGGCCGGCTTCGATGGTCTTGCCCAGGCCCACTTCGTCCGCCAGCAGAACCCGCGGCGCGATACGGTCGGCGACTTCACGGGCAATGTGCAACTGGTGGGCGATCGGCTGGGCGCGTACGCCACCCAGGCCCCACAGCGACGATTGCAACTGGCGGCTGGTGTGTTCCAGGGTGTGGTAGCGCAGGGAGAACCAGGCCAGCGGGTCGATCTGCCCGGCGAACAGACGGTCGCTGGCCAGACGGAACTGGATGAAGTTCGAGAGTTGGGTTTCCGGCAGGGTGACGACTTCGTTCTGCCCGTTGAGGCCGTGGTAGACCAGCAGGCCATCGACGTCGTCGACTTCGCGCACGGTCATCTTCCAGCCTTCGAAGTGGGTGATGGTGTCACCCGGGGAAAACCTCACGCGAGTGAGGGGCGCATTCCGTAGCGCATACTGGCGAGTGTCGCCAGTGGCCGGATAGAGCACGGTCAGCAAGCGGCCGTCCTGTGCCAGAACGGTGCCTAGACCTAGCTCGGCTTCGCTGTCACTAATCCAGCGTTGCCCCGGTTGATACTGCTGCGCCATGCTGCCTGACTCCCGCCTTGAAAAAGCCGACTATGTTAACGGATCGGCGCCCTCAGGCCAAAGAACTCTAACAAAAACAACTACGCTGGAAGGTAGCGTATCGGGCGCATTTGTCGGGGCTCGGGGCACTATCGGGTGACGACTGGGTCACAAGTTTGCGACCGATGGCTCAAGTCGCCCCCGCAGCAGCCGACAGCCTGCCGACAGGAGACCAATAATATGCTGCCCCCGATGCTGCCCTTGAGTGCCGTGCCCGTGACCTCCCAGCAGGATCCGATCCGGCCGCGCCCGGATATCCCGCCGGTGGTGCCGGTGCAACAGAGTTCCAACGAAAGCACCATCGACCTGCAAAAGCGCGATGCCGAACAGTCGGCGCTGCTGCTGCGCGAAGAACAGCAGCGCCAGCAGCAAAAGCACAAACGCCAGCGTGAGGCCGAGAACGATCCCGAACTGCACCTGGCCGTGCCCGGGGACGAGTTGAATGCCGACAACACTGTGCCGGTGGTGCCGCTGATCGAAGATGCGCCACGCCAGGGGCTGTGGGTCGACGTCGAGGTTTAGATAGCGCTCTTGAATGCCTGCAACGGCGAGGCAAGGCATCACATGCCGCAATCCGCACGATGCTGGTCAAATACGGCGGACCTCCACCTTTAATTGCGCTCGATACCTGCCGATCACTGGTCAGCCGCCGCGTCACGCCGCATTATTGGCAAACCCGCAAGAGCCGCAGCCGCGCTATCTATATATAGAGGCTGTGGTCGACATTGACCTGAATGATGCAAGCCAACGCCATGAGCCAAGACGACAACCTGATCGACCTGAACGCCGAACGTGCCAAGCGTGTGCATGACCTGAAGGAAAAACGCCTGAATGAAGTGCGCCAGGCATTCGAGCAGGCAATGCCTCTGGGCAAGCCGAAGAAGAAACCGAAAAAGCCGAAAAAGCGCTGAACCGGGCGCGATCTGTTGATGTAAGTCAGTTATTTCCCCTCCCTGTCGTCCTGTCGTGGGCGACCATTGACCCCGGTCAATTTTCCCCGCCGCCTCTTTGGTTAACTTAGCCCCATCGCAACAGGGCAAGAGCAGGAGGCCAGTCATGTTTTTCGATAATGTGGTGATCGCCGGAGTGCTGACTGTCGGCCTCATGGTTCTGTTTTTCGCCGGGTTTGGATTTTTCATCTGGAAAGATGCGCATAAACGCAAAAAACCTTAAGTCTTTCCGGTAACGAGCACGCAAGGCATTTTGGGCAACTTCGGTTGCCCTTTTTTTTGCCTGTGTGTTTTGTGGGGGGAACGACCACTTCCTTCAGGCACAAAAAAAGGTGCGACCCGAGGGGCGCACCTTTTTTATCGCGGACCGAGCGAATCAGGTCCCGAGGGCTTTCGAGGCCAGCCAGAACAGACCGGCCGACAGCGCCACGGTTGCCGGCAGGGTCAGTACCCAGGCCAGCAGGATGGTGCGTACGGTGCCGCTTTGCAGGCCGCTTTTGTTGGCGACCATGGTTCCGGCCACACCCGACGACAGCACGTGGGTGGTCGATACCGGCAGGCTGAAGATATTGGCCATGCCGATCAGGCCGGCGGCGGTGATCTGCGCCGACATGCCCTGGGCATAGGTCATGCCTTGCTTGCCGATCTTCTCACCGATGGTCTGCACCACACGTTTCCAGCCGATCATGGTCCCCAGGCCAAGGGCCAGGGCCACGGCCAGGATCACCCAGAACGGCGCGTATTCGGTGGTGGCGGTCAGGTCTTTGCGCAACTTGTCCAGGTCAGCCTTTTCACGGGCCGCGAGGTTCGGCAGCTTGCCGACTTTCTTCGCGGTGTCGTCCAGGCAGAGCAGGTAGCGACGCACTTCGATGCGGCTTTCGGCCGGCAGCGAATGATAGTCGGCTACACCCTTGAGGGTGCCCAGCAGCGCGTCGATGGTCGGTTCGGTTTGCTGCGGGTTGCAGCGGAACTTGCCTGGCAGATCGTCCTTCACGCTTTTGCCCAGGGCCAGGAACTCGCCCAGGGAGTCCTGGTTGCGCTGGTAGAACTGGCTCAGGTGCAGGGTGGCGTCGCGGGTACGTTCGATCTGGTAGGTGGTGCTGTTCAGGTCGAGCACGAACTGCGCGGGCACGATACCGATCAGTACCAGCATGATCAGGCCGATGCCTTTCTGGCCGTCGTTGGAACCGTGCACAAAGCTCACGGCCATGGCCGAGATCACCAGCACCAGGCGGTTCCAGAAGGGTGGATGTTTCTTGTCGTCGACCTTGCGGCGTTGTTCCGGGGTCTTGTGCATCTTCGAGATCGGACGCCACCACTTCAGGCCGATCAGCACCAGGGCGGCAATCAGGAAGCCGGCCATGGGCGAGAACACCAGGGAAGCACCGATGTCGATCGCCTTCTGCCAGTTCACGCCATCGCCCAGCGGGATGTCGTTGAGCAGGGCGTTGGCCAGGCCGACGCCGAGGATCGAACCGATCAGGGTGTGGGAGCTGGAGGCGGGAATACCGAAGTACCAGGTGCCCAGGTTCCAGGTGATGGCCGCGGCCAGCAACGAGAAGACCATGGCCAGACCGTGGCCGGTGTTGACATTGATCAGCAGCTCGACCGGCAGCAGATGGACGATGGCATAGGCCACGCCGACGCCGCCCAGCAGCACGCCGAGGAAATTGAATACACCGGAAAAGAATACGGCCAGGTGCGGCGGCATGGCTTTGGTGTAGATAACAGTGGCAACCGCATTTGCGGTGTCATGAAAGCCGTTGATGAACTCGTAGGCGAGGACAAAAGCCAGGGCGAGCAAGAGGCTCACAAGCACCCAAGCATCCAGTCCGCTGAATAAATCGATCATGAAGGTTTTCTGACCCGGTCATAAGGGGGCGCGATTATGCCAGAAAACCCTGGTAATCGATGCACTAGGTGCTGGTTGGTAACATTCTTCAACGAAAAAGCCGGAGGCAGGCCAATGGCCATGCCTTTTTCCGAGGCATGGGCAAGCCCTTGATTTTACTGGGGCTCATCCTCAAGGTCAGGGGTGCAAGACTCAGCCAAACGTCTCAAACGCTTGTATGAAATTTCACTTCCATGACAGTTTTTGAGCCCTTGGGGCCCATTCGCGGCTGCACGGCGGATGCCCGGCCGACCTTGCGATCGGCGTTTATCTGCAAGGGCATCGAGCAGTGCGAAAGCTTCAGGCGAAGAGCGTCACGGTTGTTCTGCCTTGAGCTCTTTTTCCATCTTTTGCAGTTCTTGGGTAAATGCCTGGTCGAGAATGCTGGCGCGCTTTCGCCAAGGTTTGCGTTCCGGTTCAGGCTGGGCGGCGTAGGTGGTGACTTCGCCTCCGTAAACTTCCTTGTAACGTTGTTCCTGGCGCTCAAGTTCCGCGCGCAGTTCGTCTTTCGTCACAGTGTTACCTAACTGAGTTGAGATTATCCCGATGATACGCATTGCCTCGATCGGGTTTATCGAGCGCCTCGTGCTCGGCTCGATTAAAGGAGCCAGGATTGCGATGGGGCTCGCCAAACCGCTTCTTGTTGCATGCGGCCACGCCACCGGACAAGAACAGCTGTCGTAGCAACAGTCACTTTTTTGCAAGCACATTGGCCGGGCATATTGAGATGAGCGTCAAGCGCTTGCAGCAGGAAGCGTCACTTACCAATACGCACCCTGATGATGCTGCCGAACGCAGAAAAGCGTCGGTGATCACTTTGCTCATTATAGCGGCGGCCATGAATAACTCTATCGGCAATAAGTTAAAAATCGTCAACTTGATATCAGGGTTTTGTTACACGAAAGTTTTAAGCCGAATGATGAGAGGGGTGACGCTGCAGTTCTGTAACAAGGCCTGACAAGTTGCCTGGACTAATACGGAAGAAATGAGAGTTTTATTGGCGGCGAAAAAACGCCGCATCGCGTAAAAGCACTTAGTCGCGATGGATTGCGATTATCGGTCGATGGTTCGATAATCGCCCAATGTTGGCTGTGCAGGCTTGTGCATCCTCTCCAGTACGGCTTGTAATAAGCCAGACTTCCGTCGCAGAGAACCTGAAATGAACGATCAATTGCGTAATTCCTTCGCTTCCGCCGCGCCACCGATTGTCGCTTCGCCGGCCAAGCGGATTCAGGCGCTGACGGGTGATCCGGATTTCATGACTTCTCTGGCTCGCGGCCTGGCGGTGGTCCAGGCCTTTCAGGAGCGCAAGCGCCATCTGACCATTGCCCAGATCAGCCACCGCACGGAGATTCCCCGTGCCGCCGTGCGCCGCTGCCTGCATACCCTGATCAAGCTCGGTTACGCCACCACCGACGGCCGCACCTATTCGTTGCTGCCCAAGGTGCTGACGCTGGGGCACGCCTACCTGTCTTCCACGCCGCTGGCGGTGTCGGCCCAGCCTTACCTGGATCGCATGAGCGAGCAACTGCACGAAGCCTGCAATATGGCCACCCTGGAAGGCGACGACATTCTGTACATCGCTCGTTCGGCCACCACCCAGCGCCTGATCTCGGTCGATCTCTCGGTCGGTGGGCGCCTGCCGGCCTACTGCACGTCCATGGGGCGGATCCTGCTGGCGGCGCTGGATGACGCTTCGTTGCGCGAATACCTCGAGCACGCCGACCTGCAAGCCAAGACCAGCCGTACCCTGCACACGCCAGAGGCGCTGCTCGAATGCCTGCAACAGGTTCGGCAGCAGGGCTGGTGCATCGTCGATCAGGAGCTGGAGCAAGGCCTGCGTTCCATCGCCGTGCCGGTGTACGACGCTTCGGGCCAGGTGCTGGCCGCGCTCAATGTCAGTACCCATGCCGGCCGCGTCAGCCGCGCCGAGCTGGAGCAGCGCTTCTTGCCGGGCCTGCTCAGCGCCAGTCGCGACCTCAGCGCCCAATTGTTCGCTTGAGGGCTGCCTGCTTAAGCTGTTCGATAAACGCACAGATACGCGCTTGCTGAATTGACGCTCTTTCCCTTGTCTCATTAATGTCGCGGCAGCGTCATCCGGCCACTGGAGTTCTGCCTCTCCAATGGCCGCGTGGCGACCCCCATAATAATGAAGAGGCCAACCCGCCCATGAGCATCGCCCGCGCGCCCAGCCGCGCTCCTTTATCCTGCCTTCGCCTGCCGACGGCCTGATCCGCAAGACCCTTTTTCGATTTGAACCGACCAGCTTTGGCTGGCGCCTGTTCGCCTGCGTTTTTCGCGTGGAATAAAAATAATGAACCAGCCTCAATCCGCTGTAGGGAACTGCCTCGATGTGCAGTCCTTTATCAATGCCCAGCCGCTGTCGCGCTATCAGTGGCGGGTGGTGATCCTGTGTTTCCTGATTGTCTTTCTCGATGGCCTCGACACCGCGGCCATGGGATTCATCGCGCCGGCGCTGTCCCAGGATTGGGGCATCGACCGTGCCAGCCTCGGCCCGGTGATGAGTGCGGCGCTGATCGGCATGGTGTTCGGGGCGCTGGGCTCCGGCCCGTTGGCTGACCGCTTCGGGCGCAAAGTGGTGCTGGTGGGGGCTGTGCTGCTGTTCGGTGCCTTCAGCCTGGCGTCGGCCTACAGCACCAATGTCGACCAATTGCTGGTGCTGCGTTTCCTCACCGGCCTGGGCCTGGGCGCCGGCATGCCGAATGCCACCACGCTGCTCTCCGAATACACCCCCGAGCGCCACAAGTCGTTGCTGGTGACCAGCATGTTCTGTGGTTTCAACCTGGGCATGGCCGGTGGCGGTTTCATTTCCGCCAAGCTGATCCCGGCGTTCGGCTGGCACAGCCTGTTGCTGATCGGCGGGATCCTGCCGCTGATCCTGGCCGTGGTGCTGCTGGCCTGGCTGCCGGAGTCGGCGCGTTACCTGGTGGTGCGCAATCGTGGCACCGACAAGGTGCGCAAGGCCCTGGCGCCCATCGAGCCGGCCACGGTCGGCCAGGCCGCGAGCTTCAGCGTGCCGGAACAGAAGACGGTGAAGGCGCGCAATGTGTTCGCGGTGATTTTCTCCGGGACCTACAGCGCTGGCACCTTGCTGTTGTGGCTGACCTATTTCATGGGGCTGGTGATCGTGTACCTGCTGACCAGCTGGCTGCCGACCTTGATGCGCGACAGCGGCGCGAGCATGGAGCAGGCGGCCTTTATCGGCGCGCTGTTCCAGTTTGGCGGGGTACTCAGCGCCGTGGCGGTGGGCTGGGCCATGGACCGCTTCAACCCGCACAAGGTCATCGGCACCTTCTACCTGCTGGCCGGGGTCTTCGCCTACGCGGTCGGGCAAAGCCTGGGCAACATCACCTTGCTGGCGACCCTGGTGCTGATCGCCGGCATGTGCGTCAACGGCGCGCAATCGGCGATGCCATCCCTGGCCGCGCGTTTCTATCCGACCCAGGGCCGCGCCACCGGCGTGTCGTGGATGCTCGGCATCGGTCGCTTCGGGGCAATCCTCGGGGCCTGGATGGGCGCCACGCTCTTGGGGCTGGGCTGGAACTTCGAGCAGGTGCTGACCGCGCTGGTGATCCCGGCGGCGCTGGCGACCACGGCGGTGGTGATCAAGGGCATGGTCAGCCATGCGGACGCGACCTGATCGAATGAGCAAAGCGCTCCCGAAGGGGGCGCTGAATACCTGTAGCCGCTGCCGCAGGCTGCGATAAGGCCGAAGGCCTTCAGCAAGCCTGAGGTCTTCGCGACCGTTCTCCGAACGCGGCCCGGGTCGATCGCAGCCTGCGGCAGCGGCTACGGCGTAATCGATAGTCAGGCAACAATCTGTTCGATAAACGAACGCTCAGTCGATTATCGGATTGTTTGGGTTTTTCCCCCGGCTTAATCTTCAGTCACTCAGGCGTATCCCTCGCGCCTTTTTCTTCCAGTCGCTCAATAACAATCGGGAGATCCCTCCATGGCTGAAATCCTTTCGCTGCACGATGCGGTGAAGCAGTTCGTCAACGACGGCGATACCGTCGCGCTCGAAGGCTTCACCCACCTGATCCCCACGGCCGCGGGTCACGAAATCATTCGCCAGGGCAAAAAAGACCTGACCCTGGTACGGATGACCCCTGACCTGATCTACGACCAGTTGATCGGTGCCGGTTGTGCCCGCAAGCTGATTTTCTCCTGGGGCGGCAACCCGGGCGTCGGCTCCCTGCATCGCCTGCGGGACGCGGTCGAGAAGCAATGGCCGCATGCCCTGGAAATCGAAGAACACAGCCACGCCGACCTGGCCAACGCCTACGTGGCGGGCGCCTCGGGCCTGCCATTCGCGGTGTTGCGCGCTTATGCCGGCTCCGACCTGCCGAAGGTCAACCCGCTGATCAAGAGCGTGACCTGCCCATTCACCGGTGAAGTGCTGGCGGCGGTGCCATCGGTACGCCCTGACGTCACCGTGATCCACGCGCAAAAAGCCGACCGCAAGGGCAACGTGCTGCTGTGGGGCATCCTCGGCGTGCAGAAGGAAGCCGCCCTGGCCGCCAAGCGCTGCATCGTCACCGTGGAAGAAATCGTCGTCGACCTGAACGCGCCGATGAACGCCTGCGTGCTGCCGACCTGGGCCCTGAGCGCGGTCTGCCACGTACCGGGCGGCGCCCATCCGTCCTACGCCCACGGTTACACCGAGCGCGACAACATCTTCTACCAGGCCTGGGACCCGATCGCCCGCGACCGTGAAACCTTCACCGCCTGGATCAACGAATACATCCGCGGCAGCGCTGACTTCAGCGAATTCCAGGCCAAGCTGGCCGCAGCAACGGGGGCCAAATAATGACTTACACCACCAATGAAATGATGACCGTTGCCGCCGCCCGCCGCCTGCAGAACGGCTCGGTGTGTTTTGTCGGGATCGGCCTGCCGTCCAAGGCCGCCAACCTGGCGCGCCTGACTTCGTCGCCGGACGTGGTGCTGATCTACGAGTCCGGCCCGATCGGCGCCAAGCCCAGCGTGCTGCCGCTGTCCATCGGTGACGGTGAGCTGGCCGAGACCGCGGACACCGTGGTGCCGACCGGCGAGATCTTCCGCTACTGGCTGCAAGGCGGGCGTATCGACGTCGGTTTCCTCGGCGCCGCCCAGGTCGACCGTTTCGGCAACATCAACACCACGGTGGTCGGCGACTACCACCAACCGAAAGTCCGCCTGCCAGGTGCTGGCGGTGCGCCGGAGATCGCAGGCTCGGCCAAGAGCGTGCTGATCATCCTCAAGCAGTCGTCGCGTTCCTTTGTCGACAAGCTCGACTTCATCACCTCGGTCGGTCACGGCGAAGGCGGCGACTCGCGCAAACGCCTGGGCCTGCCAGGGGCCGGGCCGGTGGGAATCATCACCGACCTGTGCATCATGGAGCCGGAAGCCGGCACCCATGAGTTCGTGGTTACCTCACTGCACCCGGGTGTGACCCGCGAGCAGGTAGTGGCCGCCACCGGTTGGGCGATCCGTTTCGCCGACCAGGTCGCAGAGACCGCCGCGCCGACCGAGATCGAACTGACCGCCCTGCGCGACCTGGAAGCCCGCACCGCCGCGGCCCATGGCCAGACCCCGGGAGAAGCCTGATGCGCGAAGTGTTTATCTGTGACGCCATTCGTACCCCCATCGGCCGCTTTGGTGGCGGCCTGTCGACGGTGCGTGCCGACGATCTGGCCGCCGCGCCGATCAAGGCGCTGATCGAGCGCAATCCGTCGGTGGACTGGAGCGCGGTGGACGAGGTGTTCCTCGGCTGCGCCAACCAGGCCGGCGAAGACAATCGCAACGTGGCGCGCATGGCGCTGCTGCTGGCCGGGCTGCCGGAAACCATTCCGGGTGTGACCCTCAACCGCCTGTGCGCTTCGGGCATGGATGCCATCGGCACCGCTTTCCGCGCCATCGCCAGTGGCGAGATGGAGCTGGCCATTGCCGGCGGCGTCGAGTCGATGTCCCGTGCGCCCTTTGTCATGGGCAAGGCCGACACCGCCTTTTCGCGCAACATGAAACTGGAAGACACCACCATCGGCTGGCGCTTCATCAACCCGCTGATGAAGGCCCAGTACGGCGTGGATGCGATGCCGCAGACCGCCGACAACGTCGCCGACGATTATCAGGTGTCGCGCGCCGACCAGGACGCGTTCGCCCTGCGCAGCCAGCAACGCACCGCCGCAGCGCAGGCCGCCGGATTCTTCGCCGAGGAAATCGTCCCGGTGCGCATCGTCCACAAGAAGGGTGAGACGGTGGTCGAGCAGGACGAGCATCCGCGGGCCGATACCTCGCTGGAAACCCTGAGCAAGCTCAAGCCGGTCAATGGCCCGGACAAGACCGTCACCGCCGGCAACGCCTCGGGCGTCAACGACGGGGCGGCGGCGCTGATCCTGGCGTCGGCCGAGGCGGTGAAAAAGCATGGCCTGACCGCCCGTGCCCGAGTGCTGGGCATGGCCAGCGCCGGCGTCGCGCCACGGGTGATGGGCATCGGCCCGGTGCCGGCGGTGCGCAAGTTGACCGAGCGCCTGGGCGTGGCGGTCAGCGATTTTGATGTGATCGAACTCAACGAAGCCTTCGCCAGCCAGGGCCTGGCGGTGTTGCGCGAACTGGGCCTGGCGGACGACGCGCCCCAGGTCAACCCCAACGGCGGCGCCATCGCCCTTGGCCATCCACTGGGCATGAGTGGCGCGCGCCTGGTATTGACCGCGCTGCACCACCTGGAAAAGACCGGTGGCAAGAAAGGCCTGGCGACCATGTGCGTGGGTGTCGGCCAGGGCCTGGCATTGGCCATCGAGCGCGTCTGACGCGCTTCTTATAAGAACGAGGATCAAGCATGACCGACAAGCCCGGTTACCGGCGCCCGCAACCAGGTACTCAGCCTGATTACCTGCACCCGGCCTACAAATCCACCAACACCCGCTCGCCGTCCAAGCCGCTGGTGTTCCTGCCCCATTCGCTGTCGGAAATCACCGGCCCGACCATCGGCGCCGATTACCTGCAGGACAAGGATAACGACCTGACCGCGCAGCATGCCGGCGAGCCCCAGGGCGAACGCATCATCATCCACGGCCGGGTGCTGGACGAGAACGGCCTGCCGGTGCCGGGGATCCTGGTGGAGATCTGGCAGGCCAACGCCGCCGGCCGCTACAACCACGAGCGTGACCTGCACGATGCGCCGCTGGACCCGAACTTCACCGGCACCGGGCGCACCGTCACCGACGCCGATGGCTGGTACCAGTTCCAGACCATCAAGCCTGGTGCCTACCCCTGGGGTAACCACCACAATGCCTGGCGTCCGGCACATATCCACTTCTCGCTGTTCGGGCCGAGCATCCTCACGCGCCTGGTAACCCAGATGTATTTCCCGGGCGACCCGCTGCTGGCCTACGACCCGATCTACAACTGCGTGCCGGACACCAGCGCCAAGGAACGCCTGATCGCCAGCTTCGACCTGGAGAAAACCATTCCGTCCTACGCCCTCGGCTACCGTTGGGACATCGTCTTGCGCGGCCGCGATGCCACGCCGATGGAGAAATAAGATGACGCTGACTGCGACCACGTCCCACACCGTCGGCCCCTACTACCACATCGGCCTGACCTGGCTGAACCGCGAAGACCTGACCCAGGCCGAGACCCTCGGCGAGCGGGTGGCGATCAGCGGCCAGGTGGTGGATGGCAACGGCGATTTCGTCAACGACGCCATGCTGGAAATCTGGCAGGCCAACGCGGCCGGCAAGTACGACCACCCGGAAGACGATCAGGCCAAGGCCCTGGACCCGAACTTCCAGGGCTTCGGCCGGGTGCCGGTGGATGGGGAAGGGCGTTTCCGCTTCACCACCATCAAGCCGGGCAGCGTGCCTGGCCTGCAGGGTTCGACCCAGGCGCCGCACCTGGTGGTGCTGGTGTTTGCCCGGGGCCTGGTCAAGCACCTGCTGACCCGCATCTACTTCGACGGCGAGCCGGCCAACGCGGCCGATCCGCTGTTGGCCTGCGTGCCCGAAGAGCGTCGCGCCACCTTGTTGGCCAAGGCGGATGCCGCGGGCCACTACCAGTGGAACGTGATCCTGCAGGGGACCGACGCGGAAACGGTGTTCTTCGATTATTGAGTGTGCCTGGGGGGAGTGGGCTGGTTCGCGATAAGGCTGAGCCGGCCGCTCCCCCCAAGGTCGTCTTGCGGAACGGGACTGTTACAAAGTATGTCTAGACTCACAACGTCCCCAAAGAGTGAAAAGCCATGACAACGTTAACCAGTCACTACACGGCCGAGGAGCGCAGCAAGAGGATCTTCGCGATCGTCGGCGCCTCCTCCGGCAACCTGGTCGAATGGTTCGACTTCTACGTCTACGCCTTCTGCGCGATCTATTTCGCCCCGGCGTTTTTCCCCTCCGACGACCCCACGGTGCAACTGCTCAATACCGCCGGCGTGTTCGCCGCCGGGTTCCTGATGCGTCCTATCGGCGGCTGGCTGTTCGGCCGGGTGGCCGACAAGCACGGGCGCAAGAATTCCATGATGATCTCGGTGCTGATGATGTGCGCAGGCTCCTTGGTCATCGCCTTCCTGCCGACCTACGCCAGCATCGGTGCCTGGGCGCCGGCGCTGCTGCTGATGGCGCGGCTGTTCCAGGGCCTGTCGGTGGGCGGGGAATACGGCACCACCGCGACCTACATGAGCGAAGTCGCGCTCAAGGGCCAGCGCGGGTTCTTCGCCTCCTTCCAGTACGTGACCCTGATCGGCGGGCAACTGCTGGCGGTGCTGGTGGTGGTGATCCTGCAGCAGTTTCTCGACGAGGCGGAGCTCAAGGCCTGGGGCTGGCGGATTCCGTTCGTGATCGGCGCTATCGCCGCCCTGATCTCCCTGCTGCTGCGGCGTTCGCTGAAAGAAACCACCAGCAAGGAAATGCGTGAAGACAAGGACGCCGGCAGCGTGGCCGCGCTGTTCAAGCATCACTCGAAGGCCTTTGTCACCGTGCTCGGCTACACCGCCGGCGGCTCGCTGATTTTCTACACCTTCACCACCTATATGCAGAAATACCTGGTGAACACCGCCGGCATGCACGCCAAGACCGCCAGCTACATCATGACCGGCGCGCTGTTCCTTTATATGTGCATGCAGCCACTGTTCGGCATGCTGGCGGACAAGATCGGCCGGCGTAACTCGATGCTCTGGTTCGGCGCGTTGGGCACGCTGTGCACCGTGCCGATCCTGCTGACCCTGAAAACCATCACCAGCCCGTTCCTGGCCTTCGTGCTGATCACCCTGGCCCTGGCGATCGTCAGTTTCTACACCTCCATCAGCGGCCTGGTAAAAGCCGAGATGTTCCCGCCGCAAGTGCGGGCGCTGGGGGTAGGCCTGGCCTATGCGGTGGCCAACGCGCTGTTCGGCGGTTCGGCGGAATACGTGGCCCTGGGCCTGAAATCCCTGGGCATGGAAAACACCTTCTACTGGTACGTGACGGCGATGATGGCGATTGCCTTCCTGTTCAGCCTGCGTCTGCCTAAACAGGCGGCGTACCTGCACCACGATCTTTGACCTGTCCGCGTGCGCCCATCGTGGGCGCACGCCCCAAAGGATTGTTTATGAGTACACCGGCGAGCAACCAACTGTTCGATGCCTACTTCACCACCCGCGATATGCGCGCGGTGTTCTGCGACCAGGGGCGGGTCCAGGCCATGCTCGACTTCGAGGCCGCGCTGGCCCGGGCCGAGGCTCGGGTCGGAATGATTCCGGCCGCGGCGGTGGCGCCGATCGAGGCGGCCTGCCGCGCCGGGCTCTATGATTTTTCCGCCCTGGGCCAGGCCATCGCCAGCGCGGGCAACTCGGCGATTCCACTGGTCAAGGCCCTGGGCAAGCAGATCGCCAAGAACGATGCCAGCGCCGAGCGTTATGTGCACCTGGGCGCCACCAGCCAGGATGTGATGGACAGCGGCCTGGTCCTGCAACTGCGGCAGGCGCTGAGCCTGATCGACAACGACCTGGCGCGCCTGGGCGGCATCCTGACCACCCAGGCCCAGCGTTATGCCGCCACCCCGATGGCCGGCCGCACCTGGCTGCAACATGCCACGCCGGTCACCCTCGGCATGAAGATCGCCGGCTGGCTGGGGGCCGTGACCCGCAGCCGCGAGCGTCTGGCGCAGCTCAAGCCGCGCTTGCTGGTGCTGCAGTTCGGCGGTGCCTCCGGCACTCTCGCGGCCCTGGGCGAGCAGGCCCTGCCCATTGCCCAGGCCCTGGCCGAGGAGTTGCAGCTGAGCTTGCCGGAACAGCCCTGGCACACCCAGCGCGACCGGCTGGTGGAGTTCGCTTCGGTGCTTGGCCTGATCGCCGGCAGCCTCGGCAAGCTCGGCCGTGACATCAGCCTGCTGATGCAGACCGAGGCGGCGGAAGTCTTCGAGCCGTCGGCGCCGGGCAAGGGCGGTTCCTCGACCATGCCGCACAAGCGCAACCCGGTGGGCGCGGCGGTGTTGATCGGCGCGGCGACCCGGGTTCCCGGGCTGCTGGCGACTATGTTCAGCGCCATGCCCCAGGAGCACGAACGCAGCCTGGGCCTGTGGCACGCCGAATGGGAAACCCTGCCGGAGATCTGCTGCCTGGTGTCCGGTGCCTTGCAACAGGCGCTGCTGGTGGCCGACGGCCTGGAAGTCGACGCCGCGCGCATGGCCAGGAACCTCGACCTGACCCAGGGGCTGGTGCTGGCGGAAGCCGTGAGCATCGCCCTGGCCCAGCGCCTGGGTCGCGAGACCGCACACCATCTGCTGGAGCAGTGCTGCAAACGCGCGGTGGCCGAACAGCGGCATCTGCGCGCGGTGCTGGGGGACGAGCCGCAAGTGACCGCCGAACTGTCGGCGGAAGAACTGGACCGCCTGCTGGACCCGGCGCATTACCTCGGCCAGGCACAAGCCTGGGTCGAGCGCGCCGTGGCCGAACATTTAGCCTTGAATGCCTGAAGGAGACTGCCGTGGGATTCGTACAACTCGCCGATGGCGAACTGCATTACCAACTGGACGGCCCGGTCGATGCGCCGGTGCTGGTCCTGTCCAACTCCCTGGGTACCGACCTGCACATGTGGGACATCCAGATTCCGGCCTTTACCAAGCACTTCCGGGTGCTGCGTTTCGACACCCGTGGCCACGGCAAATCCCTGGTCACCGAAGGCCCCTACAGCATCGAGCAGTTGGGCCGTGACGTGCTGGCGCTGCTGGACGCGCTGCATATCCAGCGTGCGCATTTCTGCGGCCTGTCCATGGGCGGGCTGATCGGCCAGTGGTTGGGCATCAATGCCGGCGAGCGCCTGAACAAGCTGGTGGTGTGCAACACCGCGGCGAAGATCGGCGACCCGTCGGTATGGAACCCGCGCATCGAAACCGTGCTGCGCGATGGCCAGGCGGCCATGATCGCATTGCGCGATGCCTCGATCGCCCGCTGGTTCACCCCGGACTTCGCCGTGGCGCACCCGGACCAGGCCAAGCTGATCACCGACATGCTGGCGGCCACCTCGCCCCAGGGTTATGCCGCCAACTGCGCGGCGGTGCGCGATGCGGATTTCCGCGATCAACTGTCGGCGATCGAGGCACCGACCCTGGTGGTGTCCGGTACCGAAGATGCGGTCACGCCGCCCTCCGGCGGGCATTTCATTCAGGAGCGCGTGCGCGGCGCCGAATACGCCGAGTTCCATGCGGCGCACCTGTCCAACGTCCAGGCCGGCGCGGCATTCAGCGAGCGGGTCGTGGCCTTTCTGCTGGCTGACCAGAACATTTGAGGAAGCCCCCGATGGACGAGCAACAACGTTACGCCGAAGGCATGCAAGTGCGTCGCGCGGTACTGGGCGATGCCCATGTCGATCGCAGCCTGAGCACCCTGACCGAGTTCAACTCGGAGTTCCAGGAAATGATCACCCGGCACGCCTGGGGCGATATCTGGACCCGTCCGGGCCTGCCACGTCATACCCGCAGCCTGATCACCATCGCCATGCTGATCGGCATGAACCGCAACGAAGAGCTGAAGTTGCACCTTCGCGCCGCCGCCAACAACGGTGTGAGCCGCGCCGAGATCAAGGAAGTGATCATGCAGAGCGCGATCTATTGCGGCATTCCGGCGGCCAACGCGACCTTCCACCTGGCCGAGTCGGTGTGGGACGAGCTGGGCGTCGAATCCCGCGCCTGATAACCCGCGACTTGTAAAGGAAAGGCGGCGCCGAGCAACTCGGCGCCGCTGCGTTTTCCCTGCAGGAGCGAGCTTGCTCGCGATGAACCTGAGGGTGGCGCGTTCAGCCCGTCAGTACGCACCATCGTTGACGATCATCGCGAGCAAGCTTCGCTCCTACAAAAACAAGGCCAGCCCCGGGGAACGGGGCTGGCCTTGCTTTTGGCGTGGGCGAGCGAGTGGGCTTACAGCAGGCTGATCGGGTAGCTGATGATCAGGCGGTTCTCGTCGAACTCGTTGGTGCTGAAGTCGCGGCGCATGGTCGAGTTGCGCCATTTGACGTTGAGGTTCTTCAGCGTGCCGCTTTGCACGGTGTAGGCCAGCTCGCTCTCGCGTCCCCATTCCTTGCCGTCGGTGATGGTGCCGGTGTGCACGTTGTCGCCCTTGATGTAGCGGTTCATCAGGGTCAGGCCGGGTATGCCGACCGCGACGAAGTTGTAGTCATGGCGCAGTTGCCAGGATCTTTCCTGGGCATTGTCGTAGCTGGCGTTGTAGCTGTCGTTGGCCAGGGTGCCGCCGCTGGTGCCGTTGACGCGCATCCAGGCGTTGTCGCCGGTGAGTTTCTGTAGGCCGACATAGAAGGTGTGGCCGCCGTACTTGGCCGAGAACAGGCCCGACCAGGTCTTGTTGTCCAGGTCGCCGGCGCGGGCGCTGCCATCTTCCTTGCCATAGAAGAAGCCGATGTTGGCGCCCAGGGTCCAGTCGCCCAGCGGCTGGCTGTGGATCAGGTTGAGGTATTGCTGGCTGTAGATGTCCTTGAGCTGGGCGTTCCACACCCCGACCTGGGTGCGCTTGTCGTTGAAGCTGTATTCGCCGCCCTGGAAGTTGAAGCGGTCGGAGGTGAAGGCCGCTTTGCCGGTCATCGACATGTCGCTCATGCTGCTGTCGTCACGCGGGCTGTTGGCGCGGAACTGGCCGCCGTAGAGGGTCAGGCCGTCAATTTCCTTCGAAGTGATCTGGCCGCCGCGGAAGGTCTGGGGCAGGGAACGGCCGTCGTCCGAGCGCAGGATCGGCAGCACCGGCATCCATTCGCCGACCTTGACTTCGGTCTGCGACAGGCGCGCCTTGAATGCCACGCCCGTGCGGCCGAAGTGGTCGGCCGGACGCCCGTCATGATCCAGGGGCAGCAGCTGGGTGCCGCCGGTGCCCTTGCCGCCATCGAGCTTCACCGAGTACAGCCCCAGCACGTCCATACCGAAACCGACGGTGCCCTGGGTGAAGCCGGACTTGGCGTCGAGGATGAAGCTCTGGGTCCACTCTTCAGCTTTGCCCTGGCTTTTGCCCGGGTTGGTGAAGTTGCGGTTGATGTAGAAGTTGCGCAGGTTCAGGTTGACCTTGGCGTCTTCGAGAAAGCCGGACTCCGCGGCCATGACCGGCAAGGCCGTGCCGGCGATGCTGACGGCCAGCAGGCTGGGCAGCAGGGAATAGGGAGTGCGAGTGGATGGCTTCATGGATCGGGCTCTCTAATTGTTAGGGGTGAGGCAGGGCGCTGCCGCAATGTCAGGTTGCAGACAAGGTTGAAACCGGGAGGGTGGATGGAACGGAATCAGCCGGAGCGGGCAGGGCGCGGGGTCATGATGACGAACCTGTTGTTATTGGTTTTTGTAGGTGCGGGGAATGGTGCGTTGGATCAACGGGCCTGTTCAATTGGCCTTGGCGGGTTTTGGGCGATTAACGAACACAAGTGACGGCCGTCTTCGGCCCATAAAAAAGCCCACCGGAGGGTGGGCTTTTTTCAAGCGTCATGCACTCAGAACAGCTTCAGTGGCGGTGCCTCTTTGCTCACTTCCGTTTTCTGCGAACCTTGCTCGTTCCAACCGCCACCCAGGGCCTTGTACAGGTTGACCTCGCTGGTCAACTGCGCAAGCCGGTCGGTGATCAACGCCTGCTGCGCGCTGAACAGCGAGCGCTGGGCGTCGAGGAAGGTCAGGTTGCTGTCGACACCGATGCGGTAGCGACGCTCGGCCAGGCGGTAGTAGTCCTGGTTGGCGTTGACGAAGTCACGCTGGGCCTGCAACTGCTGGTTGTAGGTCTGACGTGCGGCCAGGCCATCGGAGACTTCCTGGAAGGCGGTCTGGATGGACTTCTCGTACTGCGCCACGTTGATGTCTTTCTGGATCTTCGAGTAATCCAGGCTGGCGCGCAGGCTGCCGGCGTTGAAGATCGGGATATTGATCTGCGGCGCGAACGACCAGGTGCCCGAGCCACCCTTGAACAGGCCGCCCATGTCCGGGCTCAAGGTCCCGGCATTGGCGGTCAGGCTGATGCTCGGGAAGAACGCCGCGCGTGCCGCGCCAATACTGGCGTTGGCGGCTTTCAGGTTGTGCTCGGCGGCGAGAATGTCCGGACGGCGTTGCAGCAGTTCCGACGGCAGGCCGGCCGGCAACTCGCTGAGCAGGTCGGCCGACAACGGCTGCGGGCTCGGCAGGTTGGCCGGGATCGAAGTACCCAGCAGCAGGGTCAGGCTGTTTTCGTCCTGGGCCACCTGGCGGGTATAACGCGCCAGTTGCACCCGGGCGTTTTCCACCGAGGTTCGCGCCTGGCTCAGGTCCAGGGCCGAGGCCACGCCGACTTCGTTGCTGCGCGAGGTGAGGCGGTAGCTCTCCTCGTAGGCTGCCAGGGTGTCCTGGGTCAGCTTGAGCAGTTCCTTGTCGGCCTGCCAGGTCAGGTAGGCGTTGGCCACACTGGCCACCAGGCTGATCTGCGTGCTGCGCCGGGCTTCTTCGCTGGAGAAGTAGGTCTGCAAGGCCTGCTCGCTCAAGCTGCGAACGCGACCGAAGAGGTCCAGCTCATAGGCGCTGACACCCAGGGTTGCCGAGTACTGGCTGGAGATCGCCGCTTCACCGGTCTGCGACATCCGCGCCGGGGTGCGTTGACGGCTGCCGCTGCCGTTGGCCGAAATCGCCGGGAACAGGTCCGCGCGCTGGATCTGGTACTGCGCGGCGTAGGCGTCGATGTTCAGCGCCGCGACCCGCAGGTCGCGGTTGTTCACCAGCGCGGTCTGGATCAGCTGCTGCAGGGCAGGGTCATGGAAAAACTGCCGCCAGCCCTGTTCGGCGGCTGCCTGGTTGGCAGCCTCCGCAGGCGAATAGGCCGGCCCTTGCGGGTATTGCGCCGCGACCGGCGCTTGCGGCTGCTGATAATCCGGTATCAGCGAGCAACCACTCAGCACGGCGGCGGTGATTGCGAGGGAGAGTAGCGACTTGCTCATTGGCCAGCCTCTTCAGGAGTTTCAGTAGTTTGCGCTTCGATTGCCTTGCGGCGGCTCATCGAGGACACGGTGACGAAGAACAAAGGTACCCAGAATATCGCCAGGACAGTCGCGGTGAGCATACCGCCAATTACCCCGGTACCGATCGCATGCTGGCTACCCGAGCCTGCGCCAGTGGAGATGGCCAGCGGTACCACACCGAGCACGAAGGCCAGGGAGGTCATGATGATCGGACGCAGACGCATGCGGCAGGCTTCGATCGCCGCGTCCACCAGGCTGCGGCCCTGTTCGTGCAGTTCCTTGGCGAACTCGACGATCAGAATGGCGTTTTTCGCCGCCAGACCGATGGTCACCAACAGCCCCACCTGGAAGTACACGTCGTTGGACAGGCCGCGCAGGCTGGTCGCCATCAGCGCACCGATGATCCCCAGCGGCACCACCAGCATGACCGCGATCGGAATCGACCAGCTTTCATACAGCGCCGCCAGGCACAGGAACACCATCAGCAGCGACAAGGCGTACAGCGCAGGCGCTTGCGAGCCCGACAGACGTTCCTCGTAGGACAGGCCGGTCCAGGAGATACCGACACCGGCCGGCAGCTTCTTGGCGATGGCTTCGACTTCGGCCATGGCTTCACCGGTGCTGTAGCCCGGCGCCGGGGCACCCAGGACTTCCACCGCTTCCACGCCGTTGTAACGGGCCAGTTTCGGCGAACCGTAGATCCACGTGCCCTTGGCGAAGGAGGCGAACGGCACCATGGTCCCGGCGCTGTTGCGCACGTACCACTTCTTCAGGTCCTCGGGGCTCATGCGAGCGTTAGGCTGGCCCTGGATGTACACCTTCTTCACCCGACCGCGGTCGATGAAGTCGTTGACGTAGCTACTGCCCAGGGCAATCGACAAGGTGTTGTTGATGTCCGAGATGGTCACGCCCAGGGCGCTGGCCTTCTCGTCATCGATTTCCAGTTGGTACTGCGGCTCGTCGTTCAGGCCGTTCGGACGCACCTGGGAGAGGATCTTGCTCTGTGCCGCCATGCCGAGGAACTGGTTGCGCGCTTCCATCAGTTTCTCGTGGCCGATACCGGCGCGGTCCTGCAGGAACACGTCGAAACCGGTGGCATTACCCAGCTCCAGTACTGCCGGCGGAGCGAAGGCGAACACCATCGCGTCACGGAAGCTGAAGAAGTGCTGCTGGGCCCGGGCGGCCAGGTTGAACACGCTGTTTTCCACGGAGCGTTCGTCCCACGGCTTGAGCATGATGAACGCCATGCCCGAGCTCTGGCCACGACCGGCGAAGTTGAAGCCGTTCACGGTAAAGACCGAGGCTACGGTGTCCTTTTCCTTGTCCAGCAGGTAGGCGCGCATTTCGTCGACTACCACCTGGGTCCGCTCCGAACTGGAGCCGGCCGGGGTCTGTACCTGGGCGAACAGTACGCCCTGGTCTTCTTCCGGAAGGAACGCAGTCGGGATACGGGCGAACAGCCAGATCATGCCGACCACGATCAGTACGTAGGCCAGCAGGTAAGGCGCCTTGTGCCGCAGGATGTTGCCCACGCCACGCTCGTAGCTTTTGACGCTGCGGTCGAAGGTACGGTTGAACCAGCCGAAGAAGCCGCGTTTCGGCGCGGCGTGTTCGCCGTGGGGGATGGCCTTGAGCATGGTGGCGCACAGGGCCGGGGTGAAGATCAGGGCAACCAGGACCGACAGGGCCATGGCCGAGACCACGGTGATCGAGAACTGCTTGTAGATCACACCGGTGGAACCGCTGAAGAACGCCATTGGCAGCAGTACCGCCGACAGCACCAGGGCAATACCGACCAGGGCGCCCTGGATCTGGCCCATGGACTTCTTGGTCGCTTCCTTGGGTGACAGGCCTTCCTCGGCCATTACCCGCTCGACGTTTTCCACCACGACGATGGCGTCGTCCACCAGCAAGCCGATGGCCAGCACCATGCCGAACATGGTCAGGGTGTTGATGCTGAACCCGGCGGCCGCGAGGATGCCGAAGGTACCCAGCAACACCACCGGAACGGTCATGGTGGTGATGACGGTGGCGCGGAAGTTCTGCAGGAACAGGAACATCACCAGGAACACCAGCACGATCGCTTCGACCAGGGTTTCAACCACACCCTTGATCGACTCGGTCACCACCGGGGTGGTGTCGTACGGGAACACCACTTTCATGCCTTGCGGGAAGAACGGCTCCAGGTCGCTGATGGTCTTGCGCAGGGCCTTGGCGGTGTCCAGGGCGTTGGCGCCGTTGGCCAGTTTCACGGCCAGGCCGGAAGCCGGGGCACCGTTGAACTGGGCACTGACGGAGTAGTTTTCACCCCCCAGGGCGACATCGGCGACATCGCCCAGACGCACTTGCGAGCCGTCCGCGTTGACCTTCAGCAGGATCGCCTTGAACTGCTCGGCAGTCTGCAGGCGGGTCTTGCCGATGATGGTGGCGTTCAGTTGCTGGCCTGGCAGGGCTGGCAAGCCACCGATCTGGCCGGACGAGACCTGGACGTTCTGCGCCGCCACGGCGTTCTTCACGTCAACCGGAGTCAGGTTGAAGTTGTTCAGCTTGGCCGGGTCGAGCCAGATACGCATGGCGTACTGGGCACCGAACACCTGGAAGTCACCCACGCCCGCGGTCCGCGAGATCGGGTCCTGCATGTTGGACACGATGTAGTTCGAGAGGTCGTCCTTGGACATGCTGCCGTCCTCGGAAACCACACCGATCACCAACAGGAAGTTCTTCACCGCCTTGGTCACGCGGATACCCTGTTGCTGCACTTCTTGCGGCAGCAGCGGGGTGGCCAGGTTCAGTTTGTTCTGCACCTGAACCTGCGCGGTGTCCGAGTTGGTGCCCTGCTCGAAGGTCGCGGTAATGGTCATGCTGCCGTCGGAGTTACTTTCCGAGGACACATAACGCAGGTTGTCGATACCGTTGAGCTGCTGCTCGATGACCTGCACCACGGTGTCCTGCACGGTCTGTGCGGAAGCGCCTGGGTAGGTCACGGAGATAGCGATCGCTGGAGGCGCGATGCTCGGGTATTGGTTGATCGGCAATTTGAGGATCGATAGAGCCCCGACCAGCATGATCACCAGGGCGATTACCCAGGCGAAAATCGGACGGTCGATAAAAAATTTCGACATGGTTTACTCCCCTTTGCCGCCTGCAGCTTTGTCAGTTGCCTGTGCAGTGGCCGGGTTTTTGGCTGGAACGTTGGTCGCTTCGCTGGCTTTGACTTCGACGCCAGGTCGGACGAATTGCAGCCCTTCGGTGATCAGGCGATCACCGGCCTTCAGGCCGTCCTCGATCAGCCACTGGTTGCCGACGGTGCGGCTGGCCTTGAGCTGACGCAGTTCAACCTTGTTGTCCGGACCAACCACCAGAGCGGTCGGTGTGCCCTTGAGGTCGCGGGTCACGCCTTGTTGCGGGGCGAGGATCGCCGCGGCATTCACGCCGGCCTGCAGTTGCGCGTGCACGAACATGCCTGGCAGCAGGGTGTGTTCCGGGTTCGGGAACACTGCGCGCAGGGTCACGGAACCGGTGGTTTCGTCGACCGACACTTCGGAGAACTCCAGCTTGCCGTCGAGCTTGTACTGGCTGCCGTCTTCCAGGGTCAGCTTGACCTTGGCGGCGTTGTCGCCGGCCTTCTGCAGGCGACCGCTTTCCAGCTCGCGGCGCAGCTCGAGCAGTTCCACCGACGACTGGGTGACGTCGACGTAGATCGGGTCGAGTTGCTGGATGGTTGCCATGGCCGCGGATTGACCGTTGCTGACCAATGCACCTTCGGTGACCGAAGAACGGCCGATACGCCCGGAGATCGGCGACAGCACCTTGGTGTAGCGCAGGTCGATCTGGGCGCTCTGCAGCGCGGCTTCCGATTGCAGGCGGTTGGCGACGGCGGTGTCGTATTCCTGGCGGCTTACGGCCTGTTCGTCGACCAGTTGCTTGTAGCGATCAGAGATCGACTTGGTCGATTGCAGGTTGGCCTGGGCGCTCTTGAGGGTCGACTCATAGACCGACGGATCGATCTGATAGAGCTGCTGACCTTCCTTGACGTCGCCGCCTTCCTTGAACAAGCGCTTGAGAATAATGCCGTTGACCTGAGGACGGACCTCGGCGATCCGGAACGCGGTGGTGCGCCCTGGAAGCTCGGACGTCAGGGTAAAGGCTTGAGGTTGCAGGGTGACTACGCCGACCTGAGGGGCTTGTGGGGCGGGAGCCGCCTCTTCCTTTTTACATCCGCTGAGCAGCGATGCCAGGGCGACGGCAGTGACCAGAGCGGTAACAGCTGGCTTGAGTTGCATGAAGATCCTCGGGTCAGGCGCGCAAAATGCGCACTCGAAAAGTGGAAGGGTAAAAAACGGGTGCTGAGTGGATAAGTAGCTTGCTAAGGAATATACTTACGTTCATGGTTGTTTGTAAATACCTTGGCGGCGTACCCATTCGGTTACAAAAGCCGTTGCAAACGTTGAATTGTAGGCTGGGCAAACGGCACCCGAGATGCCGTTCCATATTTATTCAGATGAGCTTCATGCATCGCTGAAACATCCTGATCGAGGTTTACTGCCATGGTCCGTCGTACCAAAGAGGAAGCTCAAGAAACCCGCAAACAGATACTCGAGGCGGCCGAAAAAGCTTTCTACGAGCGCGGTGTGGCGCGTACCACCCTGGCCGATATCGCGGCGTTGGCCGGTGTCACGCGTGGAGCCATTTACTGGCATTTCAGCAACAAGGCGGATCTGGTGCAGGCCATGCTCGATACCTTGCGCGAGCCGCTGAATGAAATGGCCAGGGCCAGTGAAGACGAAGAAGAAGTCGATCCGCTGGGGTGCATGCGCAAGCTGCTGATTCATTTGTTTCATCAAATTGCCCTGGACCCGAAAACCCGACGCATTAATGAGATTTTGTTTCACAAGTGCGAAATCACCGATGAAATGTGCGACATGCGGCGCCAGCGTCGCGCGGCCAGCCTGGATTGCAACGTGCATATCGAGCTGGGGTTGCGCAATGCCGTGAAGCGGGGACAACTGCCCGAGAACCTCGATACTGCCCGGGCGGCCATCAGCATCCACGCCTATATTGATGGCATTCTTTATCAGTGGCTGTTGGCGCCGGACAGTTTCGAACTCCATAAGGAAGCGGAGCGCTGGATCGATACCGGATTGGACATGCTGCGCCTGAGTCCCAGCCTGCGTAATTGAGACAAAATGCGGAATTACGTCGGCAGATGTCAACGTTTGCGCGTTATAAAGCTTGATGTTTCATTAGTCACAACTCACCGGGATGCCTTTATATACGTGGCGACTTTATCTTGATAGATAGCGAGCTACGTATTTTGTAGGGAAATTGTTGCGGGTATGTGAATGAGTGTAAGTACCGCGGCTTACAAGGGTGCCGAGCAACCGGTAAAAGGTATCGCACTGATTTGCCTGGCGGTTTTGCTGTTCGCCAGTCATGACACCCTGTCCAAATACCTGTCCGGGTTCTACCCCATCGTCATGGTGGTCTGGGCCCGGTATGTGGTGCACACGCTGTTGATGCTGGTGGTGTTCGTGCCGCGCAGCGGTTTCTCCGCCGTGGTGCGTACCAAGCGGCCAGGCCTACAACTGTTGCGTGCCTTGTGCCTGATCGGCACTAGCCTGTTTTTCACCACCGGCCTGCGTTATATCCCCCTGGCCGAGGCTACCGCGGTCAACTTCCTCGCGCCTTTGCTGGTCACCGCCTTGTCCGTGCCGCTGCTGGGCGAGCGGGTGACCCGCGGCCAATGGCTGGCGGTGCTGGCCGGTTTCGTCGGGGTCTTGATCGTGATTCGTCCGGGCGGCGCCTTGTTCACCCCGGCGATTCTGCTGCCGCTGTGCTCGGCCTTGTGTTTCGGTTTCTATCAGTTGCTTACCCGCAAGCTCAGCGGGGTCGACAGCCCTACCACCAGCAATTTCCTCACCGGAATTCTCAACAGCCTGATCATGAGCGCGGCGCTGCCGTTCTTCTGGAGTACGCCGACCCTGTGGCACGCCCTGTTCATGATCGGCCTCGGTACCTGCGGCATGCTCGGCCACCTGTTGCTGACCCAGGCCTTCCGCCATGCCGCGCCGGCGATGCTGGCGCCATTCAGCTACGGGCAGATCCTGTTCGCCGGCATGTACGGCTACCTGATCTTCGATCACACCCCGGACAGCTTCGCCATAGTCGGGATCGCGGTGATCTGCCTCAGCGGTCTGGCCGTAGCCTGGGGCCAGCGCAAGCGTGGCTGATCGCGCCCCACCTACAGGTGAGCGCGCATGAAAAAGCCCCGGCTCTCGCGAGTCCGGGGCTTTTTAATTGAAGCGCCTTACAGCGTCGGGTAGTCGATATAGCCGACCGGACCCTTGCCATAGAACAGTTCAGGACGCGCGTCGTTCAGCGGTGCATCGGCCTTCAGGCGGGCCGGCAGGTCCGGGTTGGCGATGAAGGGCACACCGAAGGCCACGGCGTCGGCCTTGCCGCTGGCCAGCCAGGCGTTGGCGCTGTCCTTGGTGAAGCGCTCGTTGGCGATATACGGGCCGCCGAAGGCTTCTTTCAGTTGTGGGCCGAGGCTGTCGGCGCCTTCTTTTTCGCGGGAGCAGATAAAGGCGATACCGCGTTTGCCCAGTTCGCGAGCGACATAGGTGAAGGTTTCGGCCAGGTTGTCGTCGCCCATGTCATGGGAGTCGGCCCGTGGCGCCAGGTGTACGCCGACACGGCCGGCACCCCAGACTTCGATGGCGGCGTCGGTCACTTCCAGCAGCAGGCGGGCACGGTTTTCCAGGGAGCCGCCGTACTGGTCGGTGCGCTGGTTGGTGGAGCTTTGCAGGAACTGATCCAGCAGATAGCCGTTGGCGCCGTGGATTTCCACACCGTCAAAACCAGCGGCCTTGGCGTTCTCGGCGCCGACCCGGTAGGCGTCGACGATATCGGCGATTTCAGCGGTTTCCAGGGCGCGCGGGGTCGGGTAGTCGGCCAGCGGACGCACCAGGCTGACGTGGCCCTTGGGCTGGATGGCGCTTGGCGCGACCGGCGCTTCGCCGTTCAGGTAGCTCGGGTGGGAAACCCGGCCCACGTGCCACAGCTGCAGGAAGATCTTGCCGCCCGCGCCGTGAACGGCCTTGGTCACGTTGCTCCAGCCACGCACCTGGTCGTTGGACCAGATGCCCGGGGTGTCCGGGTAGCCGACGCCCATCGGGGTCACCGAAGTGGCCTCGCTGAGGATCAGGCCGGCGGAGGCGCGTTGCACGTAGTACTCGGCCATTAGCGCGTTCGGTACGCGGCCTTCGTCGGCGCGGCAGCGGGTCAGCGGCGCCATGATGATGCGGTTGGCCAGCTCGAGGTCGCCGAGTTTGATCGGATCGAAAATAGTCGTCATGGAATACACCCTTCTTTAGATGAACGTATCAGTTGGTCGCAGGAGCCAGATCGGCGTTGCCGCCCTGGCGAAAGGTAATCAGCGTCACCAGCAGGGCCAGGATCGCCAGCGCGGCGGCCGCCAGCGGCACGTTGACCAGGCCGTAGCCGTGGGCGATGACGCTGCCGCCGACCCAGGCGCCCAGGGCGTTGCCGATGTTGAAGGCGCCGATGTTCAGCGTGGACACCAGGTTCGGCGCCGCCTTGCCGAAGGTCACCACATTGACCTGCAGGGCTGGCACCGCGGCGAAGCAGGCGGTGGCCCAGAGGAACAGGGTGACTTCGGTGGGGATCAGCGCGACGCTGGTCCAGGTCAGCACGGAGCTGGTCACGGCCATCGCGATCAGCACGCCGACCAGGGTGCCCGACAGGCTTTTGTCGGCCATCTTGCCGCCGACGATGTTGCCCAGGGTCAGGCCCAGGCCGATCAGCACCAGGGTCCAGGTCACGCCCTGGGGCGAGACGCCGGTCACCTCGCCCAGCAGCGGGGCGACATAGGTGAACAGGGTGAACACCGAGGCGGAGAACAGCGCGGTCATGCTCAGCGACAGCCAGATCCCGGCGCCCTTGAGGGCGACCAGTTCCGAACGCATGTCGAGCTTCTCTTCGTCGCGCTTGGCCGGCAGGAAGCGGATCAGGCCGATCAGGGCAATCACGCCGATCACGGTCACCGCCCAGAAAGTCGAGCGCCAGCCGGCCTGCTGGCCCAGGGCGGTGCCCAGCGGTACGCCGAGCACGTTGGCCAGGGTCAGGCCGGTGAACATCAGGGCCACGGCGGAGGCACGCTTGTTGGCGGGCACCAGGCCTGCCGCGACCACCGAACCGATACCAAAGAAGGCGCCATGGCACAGGGCGGTGACCACACGGGCGAACATCAGCACGTTGTAGTCACTGGCCAGCGCACACAGCAGGTTGCCGACGATGAAAATCCCCATCAACGCTACCAGGGCGGCCTTGCGCGGCAGCCTGGCGGTGGCCAGGGCCATGAAGGGCGCGCCGATGGCCACGCCCAGGGCGTAGCCGGTCACCAGCCAGCCGGCGCCGGGGATCGACACACCCAGGTCGTTCGCCACATCGGGCAGCAGGCCCATGATGACGAACTCGGTGGTGCCGATGGCGAAGGCGCTCAAGGCCAGGATGAGGAGCGAGAGGGGCATTGTCGGGTCCTTGTCAGCGTCTGCTGCTGAGTTCTTGGGTGAGCGCTTCGAGGAAGGCTTGGATCACATCCTCGTTGCGTTTGAAAAAGTGCCATTGACCGGCTTTCTGGCTGCTGATCAGGCCCGCCCGTTGCAAGGTCGCCAGGTGCGCGGACACGGTCGACTGCGACAGGCCGCAGCGTTGGTCGATCTGTCCGGCGCAGATGCCGTACTCATGGTTGTGGGTCTGATCGGGGAACTGGACCTTCGGGTCCTTGAGCCAGATAAGGATGTCTCGTCGTACTGGGTGCGCCAGGGCTTTTATTATTTCGTCGAGGTCGATGGACATGGCGGTGCTCGTTTTCCGTAAAACGTTATATCGCGATGAGGCGAACTTTAAATCGCTATTTCGCGATATACCAATATGATTTTGATCTGAGATCAGCGTTAATCGGTATATCGGGTTATAACGATATGTGAGGCGCGGTGCTAAGCTGCGCGAATGAATTATCTCGCACATCTGCACCTCGGCGGCCAGCGCCCCGGTCAATTACTCGGCAGTTTGTATGGCGACTTCGTCAAAGGGCGCCTGCAGGGCCAGTTCGACCCGGAGATCGAAGCAGCCATCCAACTGCATCGCAGCATCGACATCTTTACCGACCGCCATCCGCTGGTGGGCGAATCGCTGTCGCGTTTTTCCCTGACCCGCCGGCGTTACGCCGGCATCGTGCTGGACGTGTTTTTCGATCACTGCCTGGCCCGGGACTGGGCGTTCTATGCCGACCGGCCGTTGGAACTGTTCACTTCGGACGTGTATCGGGTGCTGGCGGCCGAACCCCGGTTGCCCGGGCGCCTGGCGCAGATCGCGCCGCACATGGCCGCCCATGACTGGCTGGGTTCCTACCGCGAGTTCGAGGTGCTGGAGCAGGTGTTGCGCGGGATTGCCCGGCGCCTGTCACGCCCGGAAGAGCTGGCGGCGGCGATGGGTGAGCTGGAGCGGCTGTATCAGCCGTTGAGCGAGGACTTCCGGGTGTTCTACCCGCAGTTGCAGGCATTCGCCGCGCAACATATGCAGCCGCGGTAGGAGCCGGCAAGGCCGGCTCCTCCAGGCTCAGGCAGCGATCAAGTCGCCGGCACGCCGTGGTTCGGCTGGCTGGGCGATATCGCCAAACAAAACCTTCTGCACCGCCTGTTGCGCCTGGAACGCCAACGCGGCACGCTCCTGGCCCTGGCAGGCAATCGGCTTGAGCAGATGGATTTCCACCCGGCCCTGGTCGTTGGCGAACAGGCGCATCAGGTGCGACAGCAAATCGTCGTCGCCGATGAATGGCGCCAGCGGATCGATATCGCCATCGCGCAGGTAACGAATGGCCACCGGTTGCAACGCCACGTCGGCCTCGATGGCGCTGGCCAGCAGGCGCCCGTGGAAGGTGCGCAGGCTGCGACCGTCGGTGGTGGTGCCTTCGGGGAACATCAGCAGCGGGTGGGTCTGCTGCAAATGGCGGGTCATCTGCTTGCGGATCAACTGGCTGTCGCCCGAGCCGCGGCGGATAAACAGGCTGCCAGCCTTGGCGGCCAGCCAGCCGGCGACCGGCCAGGTGCGCACTTCGGCCTTGGACAGGAACGACAGCGGCGTCAGCGCGCCAAGCAACGGGATGTCGGTCCAGGACACGTGATTGCTGACCCAGAGCATCGGCTGCTTGGGCAACTCGCCGTGCACCGTCACGCCGAAGGGCAGGGCATTGCTCAGGCGCGCCATGAAAAAGCGCGACCAGCGCTGGCGGCGGACCATGGAATTGGCGATGCCCAGGCGCTCGAACACGCCGAACACGCAGGCCATGCTCAGGCCCAGCGCCACCACCAGCAGCACGCGGGCGATGCGCCCGTAGACCCGTAGCCGGCGCATCACACGGCCGCCTTGAAGTGACGGGCGTAGCGCGGGCACAGCTCGTCGCGCTTGAGCAGGATGAACACGTCGGCCACCTGGAAGTCCTGGTCCCAGCACGGCTCGCCGCAGATCTTCGCGCCCAGGCGCATGTAGGCCTTGAGCAGCGGCGGCATCTCGGCGATGACGTTGGACGGAAGGTCGAGGTTCGGCAGCGGGTTCTTCGGTTCGGCGCGCAGGTGTTCGGTGCACAGGTAGCGTTCGCGCAGGCGCTGCATGATCGCGTGGGCCTGCACGCCGCCGTCCTGCATCGGGATGCTGGCGCAACCCATCAGGTAGCTGTAGCCGCCCTGGTTGAGCACTTCGGCCAGCTCGCCCCAGAGCACGGCGATGGTGCCGCCGTTGCGGTAGGCCGGGTCGACGCAGGTGCGGCCGATTTCCAGGATCGGGCCCTTGAGCTGGACCAGGCCGTGCAGGCTGAATTCTTCTTCGCTGTAGAAACGCCCCAGGCTGCTGGCGGCCTGGTGGTCGAGCAGGCGGGTGGTGGCGACCAGGCGGCCGCTGCTCAAGTCACGCACACCGATGTGGCTGCAGTGGACATCATAGTCATCCATGTCCAGACCCAGCTCAGCGCCTTTCAGTTTGGCGTTGAACTCGCCGCTGAAGACGTTGAAGCGCAGGGCCTGGGCTTCTTGCAGGGCCGCGGCGCCCACCAGGCGCTCGGCTTGCAGGCGGCGTTCATTGCCGGTGTCGCTGATGCGGGCGATCTGAGTCATTGTGAATCTCCGTGCGGGCCACTGACCCGCCTTGGGTTGCAGCCGATCGACTTTGTTGTGCAAAGTCAGGCTATGTAGCCCCGGTGTCATCGCCATGAAGCTTTGGTGATGCTTATATGACAGCCCCTGAGGACCCGCTTATGCCCTGGCAAGCCCTGCTGCACAGCCGTCGCCGACTGCCCGCCCACCCGGACCTGGCCGAGGGTTATGCCGCGTTGTTAGAGGAGCTGTTGTTACAGGCGTCGGGACCGGTGACGCCCTTCGAACTGGCGGTGCGCGGCGGACGGCTGATGGCCACTCCGGGGCTGGCCTTCCTGGTGGGCTACCAGGCGGCCTTGCGCATGCTCTGGCCCAGCGCGCCGCTGAGCCTGGGCGCGCTGTGCGCCACCGAGCAGCGCAGCCTGCGCCCGGCCGATATGCGCACTCGCCTGAAGGACCTGCACCTGAGCGGGCACAAGGACTTCGTCACTGCGGGCGATGCCGCCGACTGGCTGCTGATCGCCGCCCGCTGCGAGGCCCAAGGCGAGTCGCCGCGCCTGAGCCTGGCGGTGGTCTACGCTGGCGAGCCTGGGGTCAAGGTCGACAAGCTGCCGGCGATCCCGCTGATGCCGGACATCAGCCACGGCCGCCTGCAACTGGATAACGCCCTGTGCGAACTGCTGGCGGGCGACGGCTGGGATGCCTACGTCAAACCCTTCCGCACCCTGGAAGACATCTATGTACTCAGCGCCATGGCGGCCTGGCTGTATGGCGTCGGCCAGGACAACGACTGGCCGCAGACCCTGCTCCTGCAATTGCTGGCCTTGCTCGCCGGTTGCGCGGAAGTCAGCCGGCAGAACCCGTCGCTGGGCAGTGGGCATGTGTTGCTGGGTGGCCTGTTCGCCCAGTTCGACGGGCTCAAGCCGGCCCTTGAGCAAGCCTTTGCCGATGGCCCGCCGGAGTGGGCCGAATTGTGGAAGCGCGATCGGGCGGTGCTGGACCTGGCGGCGGGGGCGCGGAGCAAACGCCTGGCCAAGGCGCTGGCTATATAAATAGAAGGGGGGCGCGAGAGCGCCGGCCGGACAAAAACTGTCATCTCCCTGGTCTACCCTCAGCGGGTTCCCTTGCCCGAGTTCCCGCCATGCTCAAAGGCTCGACCCTGCTGCTCGCGCTGCTATTCATGCTCCCACCGGCCTGGGCCGAGAACTGGCCCGCTACGCAATGGAGCACGGGCCCCGCAGCCAGCGGCCCGGCTCTCGAGGCGCTGGAGGCCTACGCCTTCGCCCCCCGCAACGAGGCGACCCGCCTGGGCATCCGCAGCGATGCCTTGCTGGTGATCCGCGATGGCCTGTTGATCTATGAGCGTTACGCCGGCCCGACCAGTGCCGACACCCCGCACCTGACCTGGTCCATCAGCAAAAGCCTGTTGGCCGCGGTGCTGGGCGTGGCCTATGGCGAAGGGCGTTTTCAGTTGCACGACAAGGCCGTCCGCTTTCTTCCGGCGTTACGCCAGCACCCGGACATCAGCCTGGCCGACCTGCTGCACTGGGCCTCGGGCCTGGATTGGCAGGAGGACTACGAGTACGCGCCACTCAAGTCCTCGGTGGTGGCCATGCTCTACACCCGCGGCCACGGCGATATGGCGACCTTTACCGCCGAGCACCCGGCCTTCAGCCCGCCGGGGCAGGTGTTTCGTTATTCCAGCGGTGACAGCAACCTGCTGTCGGCGGCCCTGAAAGGCATGCTGGGAGCCCAGCGTTATGCCGACTACCCCTGGCAGGCGCTGTTCGAACCCCTGGGCATTACCCACGCCGTGTGGGAAAGCGACGCCACCGGCACCTTTGTCGGTTCCTCCTATGCCTACCTCACTGCCCGCGACCTGGCGCGGGTCGGCCTGTTGATGCTGCGCGACGGACGCTGGGGCGAGCGCCAACTGTTGCCCAGGGACTGGGTCGAATTCAGTCGCACGCCGTTCGCCGGTTATCAGGCGAACCAGGACGAGCTGGTGCCCGGTGGCCACTGGTGGCTCAATCGCGCCGTCGGCGGCGCCCCATCGCCCTGGCCGGACGCGCCGGCCGATACCTTCGCGGCGCTGGGCCATTGGGGGCAGGCGTTGTACGTGATCCCCAGCGCCGGGCTGGTGATCGTGCGTTATGCCGACGACCGCGACGGCAGCTATAGCCACAACGAGCTGCTCAAACTGGCCCAGGAGGCTTTTGCCCGGCAGGTGCAGCCATGAGCCGGCGTCCGTGGGGCGTGCGCCATCCCTTCGTCAGCCTGCTGTTGCTGGCGCTGCTGGCCTTGTTCGGCTGGGGCTGGAGCGAGCGGGTCGCGCTGCGGGCCTTCCCGGACATCCTCAGTGCCTACAGCGCCAAGGAGTACTGCTCCTGCCGCTACGTGATGCACAACGCTGCCGAGTACTGCGAAGGTTATGTGCAGCAGTACCTGCCGCTCAAAAGTCTGCACGACGATGCCGAGCACAAGCGGGTGAGCGCCAGCGGCCTGGGACGCAGCCACAGCGCTGTCTGGCTGAGCGAACGCCAGGGCTGTCGACTGGAGCCCTGAACGGCGTCGCGCAACGATCGGTAATCCTTTCCCGGGCCTGCCAGCCCCCGTGCTGACTGGCTCCCCGCACAAGGTTCCACCCTGTGGAACCACATTTGATTGTCGCAGGCGACGGCTCGCGGTTATCTGAGGGCACGCCGCGATCACGCCTTGCAGCACCGTGAGACGCTCCGAAAAAAAGAACGGGATTACACCCGGCCAAGGAGATACGTCATGACCCGTTTCCCGCATATCTTTGCCTGGCTCGACGACGTCGCCAGCGACCTGCGCGCCGTGCGCCAGGATATCCACGCCCACCCCGAACTCGGCTTCGAGGAGAACCGCACTGCGGCGCTGGTCGCCCGCTCCCTGGAGGAGTGGGGCTACCAAGTGCATAGCGGTATCGGCAAGACCGGCGTGGTCGGTGTGCTGCGCAATGGCAGCAGTCCGCGCCGGCTGGGCCTGCGCGCCGACATGGACGCCTTGCCGATCGTCGAGAACAGCGGCGTGGCCTACAGCAGCCGCCACAGCGGGTGCATGCATGCCTGCGGGCACGACGGCCACACCGCCATGCTCCTCGGCGCGGCGCGCTACCTGGCGGCCACGCGCCAGTTCGACGGCACCCTGACCCTGATTTTCCAGCCGGCCGAAGAAGGCCAGGGCGGCGCCGAAGCGATGCTCGCCGACGGCCTGCTGGAGCGTTTCCCCTGCGATGCGCTGTTCGGCATGCACAATATGCCGGGGCTGCCGGCCGGTCATCTGGGCTTTCGTGAAGGGCCGATGATGGCTTCCCAGGACCTGCTCATCGTGACCCTCGAAGGCGTCGGCGGGCACGGTTCGATGCCGCACCTGACGGTCGATCCGCTGGTGGCCGCGGCCAGTGTGGTGATGGCCTTGCAAACCGTGGTGGCGCGCAACATCGATGCCCAGGAGGCGGCGGTGGTGACGGTCGGTGCGCTGCAGGCCGGCGAGGCGGCCAACGTGATTCCGCAACAGGCGTTGCTGCGCCTGAGCCTGCGGGCGCTGAACGCGCCGGTGCGCGAGCAGATGCTCGAACGGGTCAAGGCGATCATCCACACCCAGGCCCAGAGTTTTGGCTGCTCGGCCAGCATCGAACACCGTCCGGCCTATCCGGTACTGGTCAACAGCCCGGAGCAGACCGAATTCGCCCGTCAGGTGGGGGTGGCGCTGCTGGGTGAGCAGGCGGTCGACGGCAACACGCGCAAGCTGATGGGCAGCGAAGACTTCGCCTGGATGCTGCAACGCTGCCCCGGCAGCTACCTGTTCATCGGCAACGGCCTGTCCCGGCCGATGGTCCACAACCCCGGCTACGACTTCAACGACGACATCCTGCTGACCGGCGCCGCCTATTGGGCCGCGCTGGCCGAGAGCTGGCTCGAGCCGGCCTGAGTTTTCCCTTTCTTCTGCCGCTGAATCGGGCGCCGTGGCGCCCGGCACTTCCCATAAGGGCCCGACTCGTTACCCGAGAGGCCCGACAAGAATAGAAGGACAGCGCTCATGCACGCCTCGAGATCCAGTGTTTCGCGTACCCGGCAAGTGGTCGCCGCGGTGATCGGCAACGCCTTGGAGTGGTACGACTTCATCGTCTACGGCTTTCTGGCCAGCATCATCGCCCGGCAGTTTTTCCCCTCCGACGACGAGTACGCCTCGCTGCTGATGGCCCTGGCCACCTTCGGCGTGGGCTTCTTCATGCGGCCGGTGGGCGGCGTTCTGCTGGGCATGTATTCGGACCGCAAAGGCCGCAAGGCCGCCATGCAGCTGATCATCCGCCTGATGACAGTGTCCATCGCCCTGATCGCCTTTGCCCCCAACTACGCGGCCATCGGCATGGGCGCGCCGCTGATGATCGTCGTCGCACGGATGCTGCAGGGCTTCGCCACCGGCGGCGAATACGCCAGCGCCACGGCCTTCCTGGTGGAAAGCGCGCCGGCCCATCGCAAGGGCCTGTACGGCTCCTGGCAACTGGTCGGGCAATGCCTGGCGGTGTTCTCCGGGGCGGCGATGGTGGCGCTGGTCACCCATCTGTTCTCGCCCGAGGACCTCGATCTGTGGGGCTGGCGCCTGCCGTTCGTGATCGGCCTGCTGATCGGTCCGGTGGGCCTGTGGATCCGCAAGTACATGGAAGAGCCGGAAGCCTTCGTCGAGGCCCGCAAGCAGGTGCGCGGCAACGGCCCGGGCCTGATGCAGGTCATACGCGAGCACCGGCGCAGCATCCTGGTGTCCATGGGCCTGGCCTGTGGCGCGACGGTGTCCTTCTACGTGGTGCTGGTGAACATGCCGACCTTCGCCCACAAGAACCTCGGCTTGCCGCTGGACCAGGTGTTGCTGGTGCAGATGTTCGCGGTGGCGCTGATGACGGTGGTAATTCCGCTGTCCGGCGCCCTGTCGGACCGGCTGGGGCGGCGCCCGGTGTTGCTGGCCTTCACCCTGGCGTTTTTTGTCATGGTCTACCCGCTGTACGTCTGGGTGGCTGCGGCGCCGTCGATCGAGCGGCTGCTGGTGATGCAGGTGCTGCTGTGCAGCGCCATCGGCGGCTTCTTCGGCCCGGCTCCGACCGCGCTGGCCGAACAGTTCCCGGTGCAGGTGCGTTCCACCGGGGTGTCGGTGGCCTACAACGTGGCGGTCATGGTCTTCGGCGGCTTTGCCCCGCTGATTGTGACCTGGCTCAGCAAGGTGCTGGGCACCCCGGTGGCCCCGGCGTTTTATGTATTGTTCGCCTGCGTGTTGACGCTGCTGGGCACTTATTGCCTGCATGAGGCACCCAAAGAGAAGAAACCGAGCGCACTGAATTTCGGGGTGAAACCTTGATGGATATCGCAGCACAAGACCTTGGGCCCATCGTTGAGCTGGGCGCCGTCGAACTGTCCCGGGCGATCCACGCCCGCAGGTTTTCCTGTCGTGAAGTGATGTTGGCCTACCTGGACCGGATCGAGCGCTGCAACCCGCGGGTCAATGCCCTGGTGTCCCTGCGCGAGCGCCAGGTGTTGCTGGCCGAGGCCGCCGAGCGCGACCGCCAGCTGGACCGGGGCCAGTCCATGGGCTGGATGCACGGCATGCCCCAGGCGATCAAGGACCTGGCGGCCACCGCCGGGCTGCGCACCACCCTGGGCTCGCCGCTGTTCGCCGAACAGATACCGGCCCACGACGCCATCTGCGTGGCGCGGGTCCGGGCCAGCGGGGCGATCATCGTCGGCAAGAGCAACGTGCCGGAGTTCGGCCTGGGTTCGCAGACCTACAACAAGGTGTTCGGCACCACCGGCAATGCCTACGACCCGAGGCTGAATGCCGGCGGCAGCAGTGGCGGGGCGGCGGTGGCCCTGGCGCTGCGCATGCTGCCGGTGGCCGATGGCAGCGACATGATGGGCTCGTTGCGCAACCCGGCGGCTTTCAACAATGTCTTCGGCCTGCGCCCATCCCAGGGCCGGGTGCCCCACGGCCCGGCACCGGAGCTGTTCGTCCAGCAACTGGCCACCGAGGGGCCGATGGGCCGCAGCGTGGCCGATATCGCGCGCTTGCTGGGCACCCAGGCCGGGTACGACCCGCGGGTGCCCTTGTCGCTCAAGGACGACCCGGCGATCTTCAACGAGCCCTTGCAACGGGATTTTCGCGGCGCGCGCCTGGGCTGGCTGGGGGACTTCGACGGCTACCTGGCCATGGACGATGGCGTGCTGGCGCTGTGCGAGTCGGCGCTGGGGGATTTTCGCCAACTGGGCTGCGAGGTCGAGGCCTGCCAGCCGGAATTTTCCATGGCGACGCTGTGGCAGTGCTGGCTGGTGCACCGGCATTGGCTGGTCCAGGGCAACCTGGGGCCGCTGTATGCCGACCCGCAGAAGCGCCACCTGCTCAAGCCCGAGGCGCAGTGGGAAGTCGAGGGCGGGCTGGGCCTGAGCGCGGCGGAGATCTACCGCGCCTCGCAGGTTCGCAGCGATTGGTACCGGGCCCTGGAGCGCCTGTTCGAACGTTACGATTTCCTGCTGTTGCCCAGCGCCCAGGTGTTCCCTTTCGATGCAGGGGTGCCGTGGCCACGCTTTGTCGGAGGGCGGGAGATGGACACTTACCATCGCTGGATGGAAGTGGTGATCGGCCCGACCCTGGCCGGCCTGCCGAGCCTCAGCGTGCCGGTCGGCTTCAATCCGGCGGGCTTGCCCATGGGCCTGCAGATCATCGGCCCGACCCAGGCCGACCGGGCGGTGTTGCAGCTCGGTCATGCCCACGAACAACTGACGCAGTGGGTCAGGCGCCGGCCGCCTGGTCATCCGTTGTAACCCTCGAACCGGGGTGTGCGGGTTTATCGGGCCCGCATCTTGCTGCGTAAAACGCTCATCCATCCGCTTATCAGGGAGGTCGGCATATGGCCAGCAAGGTAGAAACCGGCAGTGTGCGTTCGGTCGAACGGGCCTTGGCGATCGTCGAACTGCTGGGCCAGCACCAGGCCCTGGGCCTGGAGGAACTGCACTACCTGACGACGCTGCCCAAGGCCACGGTGTCGCGCATGCTCCTGACGTTGCAGGAGCAGGGCTGGATCTATCGCGGCCTGAGCGACCGGCGCTATCGGCTGTGCGCCAGGCGGCTGTTCGGCGACCAGCAGCAACGCTTCAAGCGGCAGTTGGTGGAGCGTGCCGCGCCCTGGTTGCAGGCGTTGAGCGAGCGCACCGGGCTGGTGGTCGACCTGTCGTGTTTCGACGGCGAACGCCTGGAGGTCATGGAAAGTTCGATCCCGGCGGTGCTGCGCAAGCGTTATCCGCATAACTGCCAGATCGTCGGCCACTATTCGAGCCTGTTCCATTCGGCGATGGGCAAGGCCTGCCTGGCCGAACTGGATCACGAGCAGGTCCAGCGCCTGGCCGTCCGCGAGCGGGTGCCCCAGGAGGACCAGTACCGCGCCTGCGAACAATCCCAGCATCAGGGTTTCGGCCAGCGCACCGAGGGTTATTGGGAGTACCCGGTGCGGCTGCCGTTCCTGATCCGCGCCGTGGCCTTGCCGATTCGCGACCAGGGCCGGCTGGTGGGCAGCATGGCCTTGCATTGGCCGATGGACCAGGCGCCGGTGGAGCGGGTGCTGAGTTTGCACCTGGCGAGCCTCGAGGCGACTGTCCAGGATGTCGAGCGCAGTCTGATGTAGCGGCTGGGAGGGCGACCGGGCTGGGTGATTCGGGCCTGGTGGGGTCTCTGGGATATCGAGGGAGGCTTTTTGGGGCCGCTACGCGACCCAGCGCAGCCTGCGGCAGCGGCTACAGGGATCTTTTTCGTCTTTATGCACTCCGAGTATTCGCCGTTCACGGCCCTGTCGCTGTTTGCAAGCGCACGCGGGCCGGTTAAGGTTCGGCTCAGATTTCTCGACCCCATGAGTCTTCCATGTTCAACGCCTCTTTCCCCAAGGCCCTGGCCGCTTTGCTGCTGGCCTGCGCGGCCTGGCCGGCCCAGGCCAACTGGTACCTGGACAACGAGTCCTCGCGCCTGTCTTTCGTCACCACCAAAAACGCCAATGTTTCCGAAGTCCAGCGCTTCCTGGTCCTGCACGGCAAGGTCGACGCCAAGGGCATGGCGCAGCTGGAAGTCGAGCTGGACTCGATCAACAGCGGAATCCCGCTGCGCGACGAGCGCATGCGCAAGGAGCTGTTCGAGATCGAGCGGCATCCGGATGCCCTGATCAACGCGCAGATCAACCTGCGGCCGATCAACGACCTGGCGCCCGGCGCGCAGATCGAACTGCGTCTGCCGGTCAATGTCACCCTGCACGGCAAACAGCACGAATACACCGCCGAACTGCTGGCCACGCGCCTGGATGACCGACGCTTCCAGGTGGTGACGTTGGAGCCGCTGGTGCTCAACGCTGCCGATTTCGACCTGGTGCCGGGGCTCGAAACCCTGCGCAAGGCGGCCGGCCTGTCGGCGATCAGCCTGTCGGTGCCGGTGGGTGCGGTGCTGATCTTCACGGCGCGCTGATATGGCGGGCGCGGTCTTTCCCTGGCGTGAAGGCAATCGTTTCGAGTTGCTGATCGACGGTCCGAGTTTTTTCCCGCGGATGCTGGTGGCGATTGCCCGGGCCCGTGAGCAGGTGGAACTGGAGCTGTACCTGGTGGAGGCGGGCGCCTGCGCCGAGGCCATGGTCCAGGCCCTGACCCAGGCCGCCGAGCGCGGGGTGCGGGTGCGTTGCCTGTTCGATGACTACGGCAGCCTGGCCTTCACCATGGGCCTGCGCCAACGTTTGACCGGCGCCGGGGTCGAGCTGCGTTTCTACAATCGCCTGAGCTGGCGCCGCGGGGTGCGCAACCTCTATCGCGACCACCGCAAGTTGCTGCTGGTGGATCAGGAGCTGGCGGTGGTCGGCGGCACTGGCGTGACCGATGAATTCTGGAACCCGCTGCAGGACAGCTGCGACTGGCATGAAGTCATGGTGGAGATCAGCGGCCCGCTGGTGCTCGACTGGCAGATGCTGTTCGACCGGCAGTGGATCGCCAACCGTCATCGCACCGCCTGGAAGCCGGCGTCGAACTTCGGTCTGCCACGCCTGCCGCGCGTGCCAGCCCAGGGCGCGGGCATGGGCCGGGTGGCCTATGCCGACGCCCGGCAACACCGGGACATTCTGCAATCGCTGGTGCGCGCGCTGAACAGCGGGCACCGGCGGATCTGGCTGGCGACCCCGTATTTCCTGCCGACCTGGAAGGTCCGCCGCTCCCTGCGCCGCGCGGCCGGACGCGGGGTGGACGTGCGCCTGCTGCTGACCGGGCCGCGCACCGATCACCCGTCGGTGCGTTATGCCGGGCATCGTTATTACCCGCGCTTGCTGCGGGCCGGGGTGAAGATCTTCGAATACCAGCCACGTTTCCTGCACCTGAAGATGGTGCTGATCGACGATTGGGTGAGCATCGGCTCGTGCAACTTCGATCACTGGAACCTGCGTTTCAACCTCGAGGCCAACCTCGAAGCCCTCGACATGCCACTGACCGATGCGGTGGTGGCGAGCTTCCTCGCCGACTTCGACCAGAGCCAGGAAGTCAGCCTCGAAGCCTGGAAAAACCGCCCGCTGTGGCGGCGGATCAAGCAGCGGATCTGGGGCTGGGTGGACCGGCTGGTGGTGAACCTGCTCGATCGCCGCGACTGAACCCGCCCTGGCCCGGCTCTGGCTTCTGTAGGAGCCAAGCTTGCTGGCGATACGGGCAACGCGGTGTATCAGGGAAATCGCTATCGCAGGCACGCCTCGCTCCTACATAGGAGCGAGGCCGAGGGGGAGGGTTACAGCAGTTCGAAGCTCTGTTGCTTGACGTCTCGGGAGTCCAGGCCGATCTCGACCTTGAACTCGCCCGGTTCCGCGGCGTACTTGAGCTGGGCGTTGTAGAACTTCAGGTCGTCTTCGCTGATGCTGAAGCGGATCACCTTCTGTTCGCCGGCCTTGAGCTGCACTTTCTGGAAGCCCTTAAGCTCCTTGATCGGGCGGATGATGGAGCCGGCGACGTCCTGGATATACAGCTGCACCACGGTTTCGCCATCGCGCTTGCCGGTGTTTTTCAGGGTCACGCTGGCGTCGAGCTTGCCGCTCTTGTTCAGGGTGGTCGACGACAGGGCCATGTCCGACAGGCTGAACGTGGTGTAGCTCAGGCCATAACCGAACGGAAACAGGGGACCGGTGGTGTCGTCGAAGTACTGCGAGGTGTAGTTGCCCGGCTTGCCCGGGGTGAACGGCCGGCCGATGGTCAGGTGGTTGTAGTAGGTCGGGATCTGCCCCACCGAACGGGGGAAGGTGATCGGCAGCTTGCCGGACGGGTTGTAGTCGCCGAACAGCACGTCGGCGATGGCGTTGCCGCCTTCGGTGCCGCTGAACCAGGTTTCCAGGATCGCGTCGGCCTGTTGGTTCTCGTCGAGCAGCGCCAGTGGACGGCCGTTCATCAACACCAGCACCAGCGGCTTGCCGGTGGCCTTGAGGGCCTTGATCAGCTCGCGCTGGCTGGCCGGGATGTGCAGGTCGGTACGGCTCGAGGATTCGTGGGACATGCCCCGCGATTCGCCCACCGCCGCCACCACTACATCAGCCTGCTGCGCGGCCTTCACTGCTTCGTCGATCAACTGCTGGGCCGGACGCGGGTCGTCCACCACTTCCGGGGCATCGAAGTTGAGGAAGTTCAGGTAGTCGACCACAGCCTTGTCGGCGGTGATGTTCGAGCCACGGGCGTAGATCAGTTGTGCCTTGTCGCCCAGGGCGTTGCTCATGCCGTCGAACAGGGTGACCGATTGCGCCGGCACGCCGGCGGCGGCCCAACTGCCCATCATGTCGATCGGCGCCTTGGCCAGCGGGCCGACCAGGGCGATCTTGCCGGCCTTTTTCAGCGGCAGGGTGTCGTTGGCGTTCTTTAGCAGCACCAGGCTGCGGCGCGCCACATCGCGGGCGTCGCTGCGGTGCAGGCGGCTTTCGGCGTTGGTGTCGGCCGGGTCTTGCTCGGCCTTGCCGATGCGCAGGTAGGGGTTGGCGAACAGGCCCATGTCGTACTTGGCGGCCAGCACTTCGCGTACGGCGTTGTCCAGGTCGCGCTGGCTGACTTCGCCGGACTTGATCAGCCCCGGCAGTTCCTTGGCGTACAGCGAGTCGTTCATGCTCATGTCGATGCCGGCCTTGATCGCCAGCTTGGCGGCTTCGCGGCCGTCCTTGGCGACGCCATGGCGCATCAGCTCGACGATGGCGCCGTGGTCGCTCACCGCCAGGCCCTTGAAGCCCCACTCCTTGCGCAGCAGGTCGTTCATCAGCCAGGTGTTGGAGGTGGCCGGCACGCCGTTGATCGAGTTCAGCGCCACCATCACCCCGCCGGCACCGGCGTCGATCGCGGCGCGGTAGGGCGGCAGGTAGTCCTGGTACATCTTCACCGGGCTCATGTCGACGATGTTGTAGTCGCGACCGCCTTCGACCGCGCCGTACAGGGCGAAGTGCTTGACGCTGGCCATGATGCTGTCGGCGTTCTTCGGGCTGTCGCCCTGGTAGGCCTTGACCATGACCTTGGCGATGCGCGAGACCAGGTAGGTGTCTTCGCCGAAGCCTTCGGAGGTACGGCCCCAGCGTGGGTCGCGGGAGATGTCGACCATCGGCGCGAAGGTGATGTCCAGGCTGTCGGCGCTGGCTTCCTGGGCGGCGATGCGCCCGGAGCGGCCGATGGCGTCCATGTCCCAGCTCGACGCCAGGGCCAGGGGGATCGGGAAGATCGTGCGGTGGCCGTGGATCACGTCATAGGCGAAGAACATCGGGATCTTCAGCCGGCTGCGCATGGCCGCGTCCTGCATCGGCCGGTTTTCCGGGCGGGTGATGGAGTTGAAGGTACCGCCGATGCGGCCGGCGGCGATTTCCTTGCGGATCATCTCGCGGGGCATTTCCGGACCGATGCTGATCAGGCGCAACTGGCCGATCTTTTCATCCAGGGTCATCTGCTTGAGCAGGTTGTCGATGAAGGCGTCCTTGTTCTGCAGGACCGCATCGGAAAAGGGTTTTTCCTGGGCCGCTACCGGCGTGGTGGCGGCCAGGGCAGGGTGACTGGCCAGGCTGACCAGCAAGCCCAGCAAACACAGCTTCTTCATGAATATTGTTCTCTAGGGCCTAAAACAGACGCGATCAGTACGCGTCGAGCGGCCGAAAATTGGGAGAGCGGCTAATAAAGGAACGACTATTGTTGTTCGGATAAATGCAGCACACTTCTGAACTCTTTTTCGCGCTGGGCATCTTTTAGCCGATTGGCCCGATGCAATCCAGTGGTGGCGGCAGATTATGTCGATGCACTCGATTCAAAGGGTTACAGGTTCCATCCCCTAGGTTGCAAGGAGCGTCACCACCATGAACGTACGACAGAGCCTGTGCTCAAGCTGGCCGATGATGGCATTGCTGCTGCTCAGCAGCCTGCTCAGCGGCTGCGGGATCAACAACATCCCGACCCTCGACGAACAGGCCAAGGCGGCCTGGGGCCAGGTACAGAACCAGTACCAGCGTCGCGCCGACCTGATCCCCAACCTGGTGGAAACGGTCAAGGGCTACGCCAAGCACGAACAGGAGACCCTGACCGCGGTGATCGAGGCGCGGGCCAAGGCCACCTCGATCCAGGTCGATGCCAGCACCCTGGACAACCCGGAAAGACTCAAGCAGTACCAGCAGGCCCAGGACCAGCTGACCGGCGCCTTGAGCCGCCTGATGGTGGTGTCCGAGCGTTATCCGGACCTCAAGGCCAACCAGAACTTCCTGGCCCTGCAATCGCAGCTCGAAGGCACCGAGAACCGCATCGCCGTGGCCCGTCGCGATTTCATCCTCGCGGTGCAGAAGTACAACACCGAGATCCGTACCTTCCCCGGCCGCCTGTGGCACAGCGTGATGTACAGCGACCTGCCGGTGCGCGAGACCTTCGAGGCCACCAGCCCCGACGCCGACAAAGCGCCAGAAGTGAAGTTCTGATCAGCAGCGGCTGCCCGCGGATCGCGCGAGCGGCCGCGGGGTCCGGCCCGGCGTTACCACGGATGAGGTTCCAATGCGCGTGTTGAGAGTTGTCCTGGTGCTGTTGCTCTGGGTGTTTGCGATAACGGCCCAGGCCGAGTTGAAGTTCCCGGCGCTGAGCGGGCGGGTGGTGGACAACGCCCAGATGATCGAGCCGGCGGTGCGCCAGCAACTGACCCAGGAGCTGGCGTCCCACGAGCAGTCCACCGGCGAGCAGGTGGTGGTCGTGACCCTGCCGGACCTGCAAGGCACCAGCATCGAAGACTTCGGCTATCAGCTGGGGCGCTACTGGGGCATCGGCCAGAAGGACAAGAACAACGGCGCCTTGTTGATCGTCGCCCGCGATGATCGCAAGCTGCGCATCGAAGTCGGTTACGGCCTGGAAGACCGCCTGACCGACGCGCAAAGTTCGGTGATTATCAATCAGGTGATCACCCCGGCCTTCAAGGCCGGCAATTTCAGCAAGGGCATCAGCGACGGCGTGTCGGCCATGTTGCTGGTGCTGGGCGGCAACCCACTGGACGAGCCGAGCACCGCCTATGACGGTGGCGGCGAGCGCGGCGGTGAGTTTTTCGATCGGCATCCCGGCGCCCTGGTGTTCCTGGTGCTGCTGTTTATCGTGACGATCTTCGTCTGCCAGTTGCTTGGCATCCTGCCCAGCGGTGGCGGCGGGCGTGGCGGTTCCGGTGGTTTTGGCGGGGGCGGTTTTGGTGGCGGAGGCGGCGGCGGCTTCAGCGGTGGCGGTGGTAGCTTTGGCGGCGGCGGATCGTCAGGCGGCTGGTGACTAAAAATAATCGATGAGTATGGGAAGACATGGCACTACTGAGTGAGTACGAACAACGGCAGGTCGCCGAGGCGATCGCCCGGGTCGAACAGCAGACCGATGCCGAACTGGTCACCGTGCTGGCCGCCCGCGCCGACGACTACGCCTATATCCCCTTGCTCTGGGCCAGCCTGCTGGCGCTGATCGTGCCGGGCGTGGTGCATTACGCCACTGGCTGGATGAGCATGCACCTGTTGCTGCTGGTGCAGTGGGCGACCTTTATCGTGCTCTGCCTGGTGTTCCGCATTCCGCGCATCACCACCCGCCTGATTCCGCGCTCGGTACGCCACTGGCGCGCCTCGAACCTGGCCCGCCGCCAGTTTCTCGAACAGAACCTGCACCACACCGTCGGCAGCACCGGGATGCTGATCTTCGTCTGCGAAGCCGAGCGCTATGTGGAGATCCTGGTGGACGAGGGCATTTCCAAGCGCCTCGACGACAAGACCTGGGACAGCATCGTCCAGGCCTTCACCCAGCAGGTGAAGCAGGGGCAGACCCTGCAGGGCTTCATCACCTGCATCGAGGCCTGCGGCGAACTGCTCAAGGTGCATGTGCCGGTGACCCACGTGCGCAACGAACTGCCCAACCGCCTGGTGGTCCTCGCCTGATTCCCCCCGCTCCTGTAGCCGCTGCCGCAGGCTGCGATCGGCCGGTACGGCCGTGGCGTCTGCAAGATCGCTGGAGGTCCTGCGGACCTTGCGCAGCCTTCGGCAGCGGCTACAGGAGGCCCGCTCCCGCAGAATCTGCGCCGCCGGGTAAATAACTCCGTGCCCCGGCGGGCCATCCCCCCTAAAATACCCGCCATTCCCCGATTCACACCCGCACCGCCCGAGGCGCCTTTTTCCATGTCTGCAACCGCAACCCCCGCCAGCCTCGCGCCGGATCATCACGCCCAGTTTCTCGAGCTGCTGGAAACCAGCCTGGCGCAGAACGCCTTTATCAAACTGGTGCTGGCCAAGCATGTGGGGGCCGAGGCGGATTTGCAGCGGCTGATCATCAAGCAGCTGACGGTCAAGGAGCAGCCGTGCCTGTCCTTCGTCTACCGCTACAAGACCCGCGACATCACCAAGAATTTCCCCCTGGACGAAGGCGTGGCGCTGATCGCCGGGCTGCTGCCGGCCTCGTTCAAGAACGCGCACCTGCTGTCGCTCACCGATGAAGTGCAGCTCGAATACAGCAAGAAGGGCAAAAGCTCGCTGTTCAAGGGCAAGGCCCAGCAGCAGCGCGAAGTGCCGTCCGCCGAGCACAACCGCGAAAAGAACCGCTACCTGGAGCTGAGCCGGCCGTTCCTCACCGACCTGGGGGTGACCAACAAGCAGCACGAGCTGATCCCGGCGATGTCGCGCAAGTGGAAGCAGATCAACAAGTTCATCGAGGTCTTCAGCCATGCGCTGAGTTCGTCGCCGATCGATCTGCAGCAGCCGGTGCGGGTGGCGGACTTCGGTTCCGGCAAGGGCTACCTGACCTTCGCCATCCACGACTACCTGTGCAACACCTTGCAGGCGCAAGGGCAGGTGACTGGCGTCGAACTGCGCGAAGACATGGTGACCCTGTGCAACGCCGCGGCGGCGCGCCTGGACCATCAGAGCCTGGAGTTCAAATGCGGCGACGTGCGCAGCGTGGCGCCGAGCGAGCTGGACGTGATGATTGCCCTGCATGCCTGCGATATCGCCACCGACTACGCGATCCACACCGGCATTCGGTCCGGCGCGTCGATCATCATGTGCTCGCCGTGCTGCCACAAGCAGATCCGCCCGCAGATGCAGAGCCCGGCGCTGCTCAAGCCGATGCTGCAATACGGCCTGCACCTGGGCCAGCAGGCGGAGATGGTCACCGACAGCCTGCGTGCGCTGTTCCTCGAAGCCTGCGGCTACGAGACCAAGGTCTTCGAGTTCATCTCCCTGGAACACACCAACAAGAACAAGATGATCCTCGCGGTCAAACGCGCCGAGCCCCAGGACCCGACCCAGCTGCTGGCGAAGATCGGCGAGTTGAAGGCCTTCTACCACATCAGCGAGCACTGCCTGGAAACCCTGCTGCGGGCCGACGGCTACCTGAGCTGAGCACGCCCCTGTAGCCGCTGCCGCAGGCTGCGATCGGCACCGCAGGGGCCGCAAACCAGGCGACGCACTACATCTGACAGGGCCGGGATACCGCCTTTGCGCCGGCTACGCCGTCGATCGCAGCCTACGGCAGCGGCTACAGTTTTGCGGTGATCAGCGGTGCCGGGCGCACAGCGGTCTTACGCCCCAGCATCACGGTGAGGATCACGCCGACGGCGAACAGCCAGGTGACCGGTTCCACCTGCTCGCCGAAGAACAGCGCCGAGAAGGCGATGGTGAAGAAGATCTGCAGCAGCTGGATCTGGCTGACCCGGGCGATGCCGCCCATGGCCAGCCCGGCGTACCAGGCGAAGAAGCCGATGAACTGCGAAAACAGCGCGACATAGCCGAAGGCCCACCAGGTCTTCGCCGAAACCGAGCCCTGATGCTGCGCCGCCAGGTACCACACTGGCCCGATCAACAGCGGCGTCGACAGCACCAGCGCCCAGCAGATCACCTGCCAGCCGCCCATCTCCCTGGCCAGCCGGCCGCCTTCGGCATAACCCAGCCCGCCGACCGCAATCGCCCCGAGCATCAGCAAGTCGCCGGCCTGGATGCTGCCGGCGCCGCTGATCAGCGCGTAACCCAGGACCAGGGCGCTGCCCAATGCGGCGCAGCCCCAGAAGGCTTTCGACGGCCGCTCATGGGACAGCCACGCGGCGTACAGCGCCACGCACAAGGGTTGCAGGCCATTGACCAGCGCGCCGTGGGACGCCGGCAGGGTCTGCATGGCCCAGGCCGACAGCACCGGAAACCCCAGGATCACCCCGGCGATTACCAGGCTCAGGCCCTTGACCTGATGCCAGGTCGGCCACTTTTCCCGCCGCCAGAGCAACAGCAGCGCCGCCGGGATTGCCGCGAACAGCGCCCGTCCCAGGCCGTTGAGCAGTGGGTGAAGTTCCTGCACCACGATGCGGGTGAAGGGCAGGGTCAGGCTGAAAATGATTACGCCGAGCAGGCCCAGGGCCATGCCGGTGTTTTCGCGGGAAGACATGATGACAACCGTTTTTTATTGGGGAAGGGCAGGTGCGCTTATCTAGCCATAAACCCACCGCGGCACCCTGTTACAGCTGTACGCAGAGTTATCCATACAGTTCGGCTTCTGTAGGAGCGGCCGGTCGACGCTCGATTGCCCGCGATGAACGATAACGCGGTGCATCAGGCAATTCGCGTCGCCTTTATCGCGGGCAAGCCTCGTTCCTACGGGGCAGCGGAGGGCATGCTCTCCTGTAGGAGCGAAGCTTGCTCGCGATGAACGATGACGCGGTGTGCCAGGTAATCCGCGTTGCCTTTATCGCGGGCAATCGAGCGTCGACCGGCCGTTCCTACAGAAGAATGCGTCGGGCGTAGTACCGGGGTATTACCCGGCCTCGCGGATAAGGACTACCTTGAACATTCCTGTTTTCCCTTGAAGAGGAGTCATCTCCATGGCCGCGAAAAAAATCCTTATGCTGGTCGGCGATTACGTCGAGGACTACGAAGTGATGGTGCCGTTCCAGGCGCTGCTGATGGTCGGCCACACCGTGCATGCGGTGTGCCCGGACAAAAAGGCCGGGCAGACCGTGCGCACCGCGATCCACGACTTCGAAGGCGACCAGACCTATAGCGAAAAACCGGGCCATCAGTTCGCCCTGAACTTCGACTTCGCCAAGGTCGAGGCGGCCGATTACGACGCGCTGCTGATACCCGGCGGTCGCGCCCCGGAGTACCTGCGGCTGAACGAAAAAGTCCTGCAACTGGTGCAGGCCTTCGACAAGGCTGGCAAGCCGATCGCCGCCGTCTGCCACGGTGCCCAGTTGCTGGCTGCGGCGGGTATTCTCGAAGGCCGCGAGTGCAGCGCCTATCCGGCCTGCGCCCCGGAAGTGCGCCTGGCCGGTGGGACCTATATCGATATCCCGGTGACGGACAGCCACGTTCAAGGCAATCTGGCGACAGCCCCGGCCTGGCCGGCGCACCCCAGCTGGCTGGCCGGTTTCCTCGGTTTGCTGGGCACCAAGATCACGCTGTAAGCGGATGACTCGTCGGCGCTGCTTTTCTGTCAGGAAGCAGCGCCATCGTCCTACTTCCAACCGAGGAGCGCCCAGCATGTGCGAGCTCTACGTCAAAGCCGACCCGATCCTCTACGAGTCCCGCTCGCGCTCGCTGCGCATCTGCGGGGTGGTCACCACCCTGCGCCTGGAGAACCAGTTCTGGGACATCCTCAGCGAAATCGCCGAAGTCGATGGCATGACCACCAACCAGCTGATCGCCAAGCTCTATGAAGAGGTGATGGACTACCGTGGCGAGGTGGTGAATTTCGCCTCCTTCCTGCGGGTCAGTTGCACCCGCTACCTGAGCCAGCGCCGCAGCGCCACGCCGGAACTCAGCGTGGTGCGCAGCGCCACCAAATAACCCCGCAATCCCCGCAATCCCTGTAGCCGCTGCCGAGCCCCAGCGAGGCTGCGATCGCCTGCGCAGCAGGCGCCAAGCCAGGCAACCCCATACATCAGACATACCGCGTCGCCAGGTTTTACGGGGCTGCGCCCCGATCGCAGCCTCGCCGGGGCTCGGCAGCGGCTACAGGGGGCGTTTCAGGTCAAGAGGTCGGGCGCGTGCCATCGAGCAGGGCATCCACCACCGCCCGGGCCATTTCCACCGAATGCACCATGGACCAGATCAGCCCGCGCTCGACGCCGCTGGCGCGTTCGGTGATTTCATCGGAAACCTCCTCGGCGCATTTGAGGAGCAGGGACACGTGCATCAGCGCGTCTTCGGCATTGACGCCGGGTTGCACGGCGAACAGCGGGTTGTGCTGGCCATCGCGCAGGCCAAAGGGGCGGTGGCGAGTGGCTTGCAAGGTGGCGATCAGGCTGGCGTTGGCGCGATCCAGTTCCGGGTCGCGCAGTTTACGAGGGGATTGCAGGGGGGGATCGGGGACGAGCTTTTTCATGTGTGTCACTCACTCAGTAGTTCCTAGGACTGCCAAGCTCACTTCCACATGAGGGGTGGCAGTTGTGCGAGGGTGTGGAAGACCGGGGACTGAGTAACCCAGCACACCCGAAGGTGTCCCGCGCACAACCGCCATAAAAGGCGCCGTCGACGAAAATACGTCGACGCCTGCTTACGAGCGCTCATGCTTACTCAGAACCGAACTTCCACATCCGGGCCGCTGATTTTGCAGCGACCCAGGCAGACTGCCTGATCGGTTTGAGGGGGACAAGACGCTCAAAGGCGTTGGGGATTTTCTAGGAAATACCTTACAAAACAAAGCGAAACTTCTTCTCCACCCAGCACCTCTCCCTGACCCATACCTGTAGCCGCTGCCGAGCCCCAGCGAGGCTGCGATAGGTCCGCAGGACCTCGGCGACCGTGAGATCGCCGCGCCCCTTCGGGTCGATCGCAGCCTCGCCAGGGCTCGGCAGCGGCTACAGGGGGTACAGCGATTACAGCGGTTACAGGGATTACAGGGATTACAGGGATTACAGGGATTACAGGGATTACAGCAGTTACAGGGATTACAGCAGTTACAGGGGCAGCGCAACCTGGGTCAGAAGAACCGCGTCACGCTGATCTTGGCGTTGCGCCCCAGGCTGGAGGCGTTTTCGCCGCTCAGGGGCGGGCGGTAATCGCGGTTGAACATGTTGTCCAGGGTGAAGTTGACCTCGGTGCCCTTGAGGTACGGCTGCTGCGGTTTCCAGTTGGCGAACAGGCCCTGCACGTTGTAGCGGTCGTTCTCGTACTGGTCCCAGTAGGAATCGCCCGCGGCGCTGGCCGGGCCGCTCGGGTAGATGTCGCTCGGCACGCGGTCGGTCTGGCGTACCCACTGGCCCTGCCAGCCCACTTGCGCATCCCACTGCGGGATCTTCACCCCCAGGGTGGCGACCCACTTGCGTGGCGGGATGTCCCGGGCCCAGACATTCGGCCCCCAGGGGTTGGTGTAGGCGCCTTCATGCTTGCCGGTGATCCAGGAGTAGGACAGCGAGCCGAACAGGTAGGTCGAATCGTAGAAGCTCTCGACTTCGAAGCCCTTGATGGTCAGGTCGCCGATATTGCGGTAGACCCCGATGGTCGGCTGGTTGCACACCTGGCCGATGCTCTTGCCGCCGCTCAGTTGCTCGGGGCAGCCGATCCCCAGGTTCTTCATGATTTCGTCCTTGATCTCATTGCGAAACACCGTGGTGCGGATCTGCAGGCTGTCGGCCTGGGTCAGGACGTCGGAGAAGCTAGTGATGTTACCGGCGCGCAACGCGGTGATGCGCTCCGGGTCGAGGTCGCGGCTGGTGGAGGAGCGGGTGGTGCCGGCCGCCTGGACTTCGTACTGCTCGTCGATCACCGGCGCGCGCCAGGTCTTGCTGTAGTCGGCGAACAGGGCGAATTGCGGGGTGACCGTCCAGAACGCCGACAGCCGTGGCGACCAACCGGTGTAAGTCTTGTCGCCGTAATCGTGGCCGACCACCGGGTCGGGGCTGTTGTAGATCGGCGCGTCGTTTTTCTGCCCACGGTTGCGCACATGGTCGTAGCGCAGGGACGGGGTCAGGGTGAAGTTGCCCAGGGTGATGGCGTCCTGGATATAGAAGGCGTTGTTGTCGACCTTGCCATGGGGCATGAAGCCCGGCTGGTAATGCCCGTTGTTGTACTTGGGGACCTCGTAGGTCTTGCCCGGCATCCACATGTCCACTTCGCGGTCGTGCTTGCGGATCTGGATGCCCTGGGTCAGGGCATGTTCCAGCGGGCCGGTGTTGAAGCGGCTGGTGTTTTTCAGCGAGAGGATCCTGTCCTCGTAACCCACGGTGATCTTGCGGCCACCGGAGGCCGGCTGGGCGTAGGCGTTCGGGCCGCGCTCGTCGGTCTGGTCGGTCTTGGAGTCGGAGTACTTGGCCTCGAAGTCGATCCACGGGTTGTCCAGCGGCGTGTACTGGTACTTGGCCTGCCAGGTGGTGTCGATGGTATTGCGCTGGGCCAGGAAGCGCCGGGTGGCGCCGTCGTAACCGTACTTGTCGATATCGCGCTGGGTCGGCGGCGTCGGATAGCTCTTGGCCGAGAAGGGCGCCCAGATATCGCTGTTGGAGCGCATGTAGCTCAAACCCAGGCGATGTTCGTCGGTCAGTTGCATGTTCAGCTTGAACAGCTCGCCGTCCAGGTCCTGGGCGGTGTTGGGCAGGCGCTTGGGGTTGATCGGGTAGGCGTTGCGCGGGTCCGGCTGGGCGCTGGCCAGCTTCATGTCGTCGCCGTCGCGTTTGGTCCAGTAGGCCAGGGCATCGAAACGCCGGTCCTCGGTGCGCCCGTACACCGCGCCGGTGTAGGCCTGCTCATGGCTGTTGCTGCTGTAGCCGTACTTGAGCATGGCGCCGGTGTCGCGGCCTTCTTGCAGCAGGTCCGGGGCGTCCTTGGTTTCCATGTGCACGGTGCCGCCGAAACCGCCGTTGCCGGTCTCGGGCGAGTGCGGGCCCTTTTCCACTTCGATGCGCTTGATCAGTTCCGGCTCGATGAAGATCGAACCCTGCTGGTAGCGTTCGAAGCCGCTCTTGGTCGCGCCGTCGACGCTCATCGGCACGTCCTCGGCATCGCCCAGGCCCCAGATGTTGATGGTCTGGCCACCGGGCTTGAGCGAGCCGCCGAGGCTGACGCCGGGCAGGGTGGCGATCAGGCTGGGAATGTTGGTGGCCTGGTGGCGATCGATCTCGGCCTGGTTCAGGGTCGAGCGGCCGACCGTGGCGGAGTCCACTTCCAGGCCGCTGCCGATGACGCTCATGGCGCCCAGCTGCAGCGCCGAACTGCGGGTGCTGCTGTTTTCCGCGGGGCGCACCACGTAGGTCTGGTCGACCTTGACCAGGCTGAACTGGCTGCCGCCCAGCAGTTGCTGGATCGCCGCCTCGGGGCTGAAATCGCCCTTCAGCGCCGGGGCCTTCACGTTGCGCAGCAACTCTTCGTCGAACAGCAGCTGGATCTTCGCCTGCTGCGCCACCTGGCTCAGCGAGGTGGCCAGCGGCTGGGCGGGCAGGGCGAAGGCGAACGATTCGGCCTGAATCTGCGCCTGGCCCTGCAGGCTGAATGCCAGGCAGGCGGCGAGCAAGGTCGGACGCGAACAGATGAGCTGCAAGTGATAAGGCACGCGAAACATGAAATCCCCCGGAGCGGCGACAAAGGCCAGAAAAGGTGTGCGTAAACAACGCAGACCGGAGGAAGACGCGTCAGTACACTAAAACCTCATATGCGAATGCAAAATATTCGCATATGGGTTTTCAGCGCCGGGCTTCGATGCGCACGCGGCCGTCGGCCAGGGCCACGGTTTTCACCGGGATCAGCGCCGGCAGGGCCTTGATCAGGGCGTCCGGATCCTGCACATCGAGGTTGCCCGAGACCTTGAAGTTGCCCAGGGCGCCGTCGGCCAATAACACCGGCTGGCGGCGATAGAGGTTCAACTCGTCCACCAGGCTGGCCAGGTCGCGATTGCGAAAGGCCAGGTGGCCGCCGCGCCAGTCGGCGACCTCGGCGACGTTCACCGTCTGTTCCCGCAGGGTGCCGCTGGCGTAGTCATAGATGCCGCGCTGGCGGGCGCCGAGCAGCAGCGAGTCGGGCTTTTGTTCGTCGGGAACGAACGCCACCTGGCCATGGGCGACGCTGACCACCAATTGCTTCTCGCCGCGGCGCACATCGAAACCGGTGCCGACCACCCGCACCCGGGCCGCGCCGGAATGCACCCACAGCGGCCGTTCCTTGTCGGCGGCGACTTCCAGGTACAGCTGGCCCTGGTCCAGGTAGAGGTTGCGTTGCTGCGCCGTAAAGTCGATGCGCAAACGGGTGTTGGCGTTGACGTAGAGGGTGCTGCCGTCGGGCAGGTTGAAGCTGCGCATGCCCTGGCGTTGCGCGGCGATCTGTTGCGAATAGATCGCCGGCGGGGCGCCCAGTTCGATGGCCAGCAGTGCGCAGACCAAGGCGGCAGCGACCGCCAGGGCCGGGCGCCAGCGCGGCTTTTTGCGTACCGCCAGCGGTGTCGGTCGGTTCAGTGGTTCGAGTTCGCCCAGGTCGGCCCACAAGCGCTCGAACTCGGCGTAGGCCCGGGCGTGGGCCGGCTCGCGGGACCAGACGGCGAAGGCGTCGCGGGTGGCCTGGCTGTGGTCCTCGCGATTGCGGGTGAACCAGCCGGCCGCCTGGGCATCGATGCTGTCGATCTGCTGCTCGGTGTCGTGGGGGCGGGTCATTGCGCTTGCTCCTTGCCGTGTTCCTGTTCCAGGCGCTGCTTGCAGTGCAGCAGGGCAAAGGCGATGTGTTTTTCCACCATGCTCAGGGAGATGCCCATGCGTTCGGCGATCTGCGCCTGACTCAGGCCTTCGAAGCGGTGCAGCATAAGGGCTTCGCGACGGCGCGGCGAGAGTTCGGCGAGCACGCTCTTCAAGCGCTCCAGGCGTTGCAGGCGCTGGGCCGCGGGCAGTGGCTCGTGGTGTTCGTCGGCCAGCGGCTCGGGTTCTGTTGCATGCGGTTCGTGGTGCACCTTGTGCCTGACCTTCTGCCGGCGCCAGTGATCGCGCAGCAGGTTGCGCGCCATCTGGAACAGAAAGGCGCGGGGTTGTTCGACCTTGGCCCGGTCGCGGTAATCGAGCCATTGGGTGAAGACGTCCTGGGTCATGTCCGCCGCATCGCTGGCGTTGTCCGTGCGTTTACGCAGGTAATGCAGGATGTCCGCATAGAACCCGCGGACGGGGTCCGCCGAGGTGGGGTCGGGCTTGAAGCGAGACATGAAAATCCTTCGCAAGTACTGCCGGGCAGAAAGATCGCGAATGATATCGAGAATTATTACTATTTGTCTGCATGAGTTTCGCTTCATGAACCGGATGCGGTTTTTCCTGTCTGATGCTGCGTGCCTCAGCAACACACCCCAAACGCTGGTAAACCGGCAAAGACAGGCTTTAATCCGAAGTGCATTCGCATCTTTGGACACTCAGGAGCAGGACCATGGCTGGATGGTATGAATTAAGCAAAAGCAGTGACGGGCAGTTCCGCTTCGTTCTCAAGGCTGGCAATGCTGAAACCATTTTGACGAGTGAGTTGTATTCCTCCCGCAGCGCCGCCGAAAACGGCATCGCTTCGGTGCAGAGCAACAGCCCCAACGAGGCTCGCTACGCCAAGGAAGTCTCCAAGGACGGCAAGCCTTATTTCAACCTCAAGGCGGCGAACCACCAGATCATCGGCAATAGCCAGCGCTATTCGTCCGAGGCGGCACGCGACGGCGGTATCGAAAGCGTCAAGACCAACGGTCCAACCACCACCATCAAGGACAAGACCGTTTAGTTTCTGCTCTGAAACAAAAGAGCCCGGCAGGACAACCTGCCGGGCTTTTTGTTGGGTGGCGTTTTTGTGGGAGCCAGGCAATGGGTTTGTGCCTGATGCACCGCTATCGCGGGCAATCGAGCGTCGACCGGCCGCTCCTACAGAAGCCAGGGCGCCGCAGACCTGTAGGAGCCAGGCTTGCCGGCGATGAGGCCCGCAAGCTCGCCGCTACAGCGAAGGCCCGATCAGCGCACGGCGTTCAACATGGCCTGCAATTGATTACGCCCAGCCTCACCCAGCGGGAACACCGGCAGGCGCGGATCGCCGACCTGCAGCCCGGTCATGTTCAACCCGGCCTTGATGGTGGTCGGCAGGCCGCCCTTGAGGATGAAGTCGAGCACTGGCAGCTGGCGGTAGAACAGCTCGCGCGCGCGGTCCAGGTCGTTGTCCAGCACCGCCTGGTACAGGTCCAGGTTGAGCTGCGGGATCAGGTTCGCCGCGGCGGTGCACCAGCCCTTGGCGCCGGCGGCGAAGGCTTCCAGGGCCAGCGGGTTGCAACCGTTGTAGAAGGGTACCTGGCCTTCGCCCAGCAGTTGCAGCTTGTGCATGCGCTGGATGTCGCCGGTGCTCTCCTTGACCATGGTCACGTTTTCCACGGCGTGGAAGATCCGCAGGATCAGCTCCACCGACATGTCGGTGCCGCTGGTGGCCGGGTTGTTGTAGAGCATGATCGGCACGCCGATGCTGTCGCCAATGGCCTGGTAGTGGGCGAGGATCTCGGCTTCGCTGAGCTTCCAGTAGGACGTCGGCAAGACCATCACCGCATCGGCGCCCTTGGCCTCGGCAAAGCGCGCGCGGCGCATGGCCTTGGCGGTGGTCAGGTCGGAAACGCTGACGATGGTCGGCACGCGTTTGGCGATGTGGCGGATGCTGAATTCGGCGACCTGATCCCACTCGGCGTCGCTCAGGTAGGCGCCTTCGCCGGTGCTGCCCAGGGGCGCGATGGCATGCACGCCGCTGTCGATCAGGCGATCGATGGAGCGGCCGAGGGTGTCCAGGTCCAGTTGCTCACCGTTGGCGGTGAACGGGGTGATGGTGTAGCCGATGATGCCGTGAATGTGGGTGTTCGACATGGCGACGTTCCTTTAGCGAATGAGGTGGTTTCAGTTCAGGCAATCGGCGTGTTGCTTGAGGTTTTGCCGAGCGTAGTAGTTGAAGGCGGCGGCGTGGCGCTTGGGCTTGGAGATCCAGTCATGGGCCTCGCGACCGAGCTCCGGCAGGATCGGCTTGATGGTGCCGGCGGCCATGGCCAGCAACTGCAGCTTGGCGGCGCGTTCGATCAGCTGGGCGATCACACAGGCTTCCTCGATGCTGGCGCCGGTGGACAGCTGGCCGTGGTGCGAGAGCAGGATGGCGCGCTTGTCGCCCAGGGCCGCGGAGATGATTTCGCCTTCTTCGTTACCCACCGGCACGCCCGGCCAGGCCTCGAGAAAGGCGCAGTCGTCATACAGCGGGCACAGGTCCATGTGGGAGATTTCCAGCGGCACTTCGATCATCGACAACGCGGCGACGTGGGTCGGGTGCGTGTGGATGATGCAGTTCACGTCGGGGCGGGCGCGGTACACCCAGCTGTGGAAACGGTTGGCCGGGTTGGGCATGCCGTGGCCTTCGAGCACCTCCAGGTCTTCGTTGACCAGCAGCAGGTTGCCCGCGGTGATCTCATCGAAGCCCAGGCCCAGTTGCTGGGTGTAGTAGGTGCCCGGCTGTGGGCCACGGGCGGTGATCTGCCCGGCCAGGCCGGAGTCATGCCCGTTCTCGAACAGGATGCGGCACGTCAGCGCCAGCTTTTGCCGGTCGGTCCACGTATTATCCGCCAGGGTGTTTTGCATCTGGGTCAAGGCTTGCTTGACCAGTTGCTCTTTGGGTAGTGCTAATGTCTTGGCCATATCGGTGTCCTTTGGTCGTTTCAATGGACGTCGGATTTGCCAGCTCCCGCTGCTCGCAAGGTCGTTGGGTGAAAGCAAATGACACTAAAGAGGCTATATGACACTTTGTGTCATTGGCAAGGACAAATCGTCGCCTCCTTGATGGGTTAACCGTTCTACATGTCTATCCGTTTGAAATTATTGAGAAAAAAACTTGGCGTGACGCTGGAGGCCCTGGCCGAGAAATCCGGCATGACCAAGAGTTACCTGTCGAAAGTCGAACGCGGCCTGAATACGCCATCGATCGCTGCGGCGTTGAAACTGGCCAAGGCATTGAACGTGAACGTCGAGGAGCTGTTCGCCGAAGACAAGGTCAGCCTCGACAGCTACAGCCTGGTGCGCAGCGACGAACGCCAGTCGCTGGCGGCCAACGACGAGGCGCCGGGCTATGCGGTGCTGGCGCATCAGGTCAGCGAGCGCAGCCTGCTGCCGTTCATCATCTACCCGCCTAGGGAGTTCACCGACAAGAGTTTCAAGGAACACCTGGGGGAGGAGTTCCTGTTTGTCCACGAAGGGCAGGTGGAAGTGGATTTCATGAACGAGCGGGTGATCCTCAACCGTGGCGATGCGCTGCACTTCAACGCGCAGAAACCCCATCGCCTGCGCTCGGTGGGCGAGGTGCAGGCACAGTTGCTGGTGGTGGTGCACAGCGGCGAGGAGTGAGCTCGCTCCTGCGGATTGTGGATTTTCTTACACCATCGGCACCGAACCGCTGCCCCGTAGCCCGTAGCCGCTGCCGAGTGCAGCGAGGCTGCGATCGAGGACGCAGTCCTCGCAAAACCTGGGCACGCGGTGGGTCAGGAAAATCAGGTTGCCTGCCTTACGGCCGCTTCGTCGGAATGCCGCCCAAGCCGATCGCAGCCTCGCTGCGCTCGGCAGCGGCTACACGACGATGGACAACCCACAATCCGTAGGAGCGAGGTTTGCCCGCGATGGTGTCCGTCCAGGTGGGCCACGGTGCCTGGGCGCGGGCGGATCTCAGCGCTCCACCGGCACCGATAGCGCAGGCGCGCCCAGGGCATGACTCTTCGAATCGAAGAAGCGCAGCGTCACTTCCATCCCTTCGAACAGCTGGGTGTAGCGCCGTTTCTGGTTCTGGATAAAGGCCTTGCTGCGCGGGTGGATCGAGATCGCCAGGGTCTGCACCTCGGACTGGCGGATCGCCTGCACCAGGTGGCTGTCCTGGGGGCCGAGGTCGTGGCCGAAGATGCACAGCGCATCGCTGTGGTTGAGCAACTGCTGGTAGCAGAACGACAGGTAGTCGCTGCTGCGAATGGTCTTGAGCTTGTCCGCCACCGGGCCTTCGCTGACGAACAGCGGCACATCGTCGAGGGTCTTCAGGGTGTTGTTGATGGCGAAGTTGCCCAGCAGGGTGCCTTCGGTGGAACCCAGCTTGCGCGCGGTGCCGTCCTGGTTGCGCACCAGGTGCAGGCCGCCGTGCAGGTACAGCACGCGGGTCTGTTGGCTGGCGGTCTGGCCGATGTCGAAGCTCGGGTCGGCGCCCTGGAACAGGTCGTCGATGCCCTGGGCATCGTGCTGGATCGCCCAGTAGTTGAGCAGGTCGTAGTTGCTGGTGAACACCGTGCGGTAGCGGCGCAGTTCCTGGTTGATCTGCGAAAGGCTCGCCGGCTGCACCAGGCGCCACGGAATGTGCACCGCGTGCACGGTATTGATCAGCGCTTCCTTGATCGCGTAGTAGCGATTGCGCGGCGCCGCGGAGCTGACGGCCAGGGCCTTGTTGACCCGGCTGGTGGTTTTCAGCGCGCCCAGCACCTGCTCGAAGCTGCGGGTCTGCAGGGCGTCGAACACGCTCAGCTCGGATTGGCTCAGGGGCTTTTCTTCGACGGTGCGGGCGTTCTCGAACAGCGAGTCGTAGGCGAAGTCTTCCCACACCGCTCGGCTGGCGCCGTTGCCGATCAGCAGGCCGGCGATCGGCGTGCTGGCGCGCAAGGCGTTCCAGTCTTCAAGGTCGGTATCAAATTCCTGGAAATCCATCATCGCAGTTCGTCGTCTCAAGGCAGAAGGTGTACAGGGCGCCGACTTTATCACGACCGACCCTTGAGCCAGATCAACAACGCGCGTGACCGATGGGTCGATCCTGTGCGCATTTGCCGGATCGGCACGGTCGATCCGCCCTTAGCCTGGAGGACGCGCCATGAGCAGCACTTTTTTCATCCCCGCCGTGAACATCATGGGTATCGATTGTCTCGACGAGGCCATGGTCGCGATTCGCAACTACGGTTTTCGCAAGGCGCTGATCGTCACCGACGCCGGCCTGGCCAAGGCCGGGGTGGCCGGGATGATTGCCGAGAAGCTGGCGATGCAGGACATCGATTCGGTGATCTTCGACGGCGCCAAGCCCAACCCGAGCATCGACAACGTCGAGAAGGGCCTGGCGCAATTGCAGCAGAGCGGCTGCGACTTCGTGATTTCCCTCGGTGGCGGTTCGCCCCATGACTGCGCCAAGGGCATCGCCCTGTGCGCCACCAATGGCGGGCATATCAGCGACTACGAGGGCGTCGACCGTTCGACCAAGCCCCAGCTGCCGCTGATCGCCATCAACACCACCGCCGGCACTGCCAGCGAAATGACCCGTTTCTGCATCATCACCGACGAAAAGCGCCACGTGAAAATGGCCATTGTCGACCGGAACGTCACGCCGCTGCTGTCGGTCAACGACCCTGCGCTGATGGTCGCCATGCCCAAGGGCCTGACTGCCGCCACCGGCATGGACGCGCTGACCCACGCCATCGAAGCCTATGTGTCCACTGCGGCCAATCCGATCACCGATGCCTGCGCGCTGAAAGCCGTGACCATGATCAGTCAGAACCTGCGCCAAGCGGTACGCGACGGCAGCGACCTGACGGCCCGGGAAAACATGGCCTACGCCCAGTTCCTCGCCGGCATGGCCTTCAACAATGCGTCGCTGGGTTTCGTGCATGCCATGGCGCATCAGCTGGGCGGCTTCTACGACTTGCCCCATGGCGTGTGCAACGCGGTGCTGCTGCCCCATGTGCAGAGCTTTAACGCGATGGTCTGCGCCGGACGCCTGACCGACGTGGCCCACGCCATGGGCGCGGACATCCGTGGCTTCAGCCCGGAGGAGGGCGCGCAGGCGGCCATCAGCGCCATTCGCAGCCTGGCCCGGGATGTCGAGATTCCCAGCGGCTTGCGCGACCTGGGCGCCAAGCTGACGGACATCCCGATCCTGGCCGCCAACGCCCTGAAAGACGCCTGCGGCTTCACCAATCCACGCACCGCCGACCAGCGCCAGATCGAGGAAATCTTCCGCAGCGCGTTCTGACCCATCCCCATTCCCTGTAGGAGCGAGCTTGCTCGCGATGTCCGTCAAGACAACGCGGGACATTGTCTTGATCGCTGACGCGATTGATCGCGGGCAAGCTCGCTCCTGCAGGAAGGACACAAATGGGGCTTGCCAAAAAAATGCCTCTGGTGGTTAACTGAGTAATCACTCATTTATCGCCAGGCACATCCTTCCCCATGGCCCGTCCCAAAAGCGTAGACAAACGTAACGCCATTCTCAGTGCCGCCATCGAGGTGTTCGCCGAGCAGGGCCTGGCTTCGCCGGCGCTGAAAATCGCCAAGGCCGCGGGGGTCGCCGAAGGGACGCTGTTCAACTACTTCGCGACCAAGGACGATCTGCTCAACCAGCTTTACCTGGACCTCAAGAGCGAGCTGCGGGATGTGATGATGCCCGATTATCCACGCGGCGAGACGGTGAAAAAACGCCTGCATCATGTCTGGCAGGCTTACATCGACTGGGGCGTGGCCGAGCCGCAGAAGCGCAAGGTCATGACCCTGCTCGGCCTGAGCGGGCAAGTTACCGAGCAAAGCAAACTGAGGGGTATGCAGGACTTCGCCGAGGTCAATGCCCTGATCCGCGAGAGCATGGTGTCCGAGATGTTTCGCGCCGAGCCACCGGCCTTTGTCGCGGCGATCCTGGGGGCCATGGCGGACACCACCGTGGACTTCATCATTCGCGAACCCGCTCAGAAAGAGCAGTACAGCGAGGCGGGGTTCGAGGCGCTGTGGAATGCGATTGCCAGGAAATAAGGCGCAACCTTTGCGCTTTTTTTCTTACGTGGAATATGAGTGAGTAATCACTCATTAAATTGACCTTAGCGTGCAGCAGGAGTGAGTCATGTCCAGGGTCTGGTTGATTAGGGGAAGTGCGAGTGGCCTGGGACGCGATATTGCCGAGGTCGTGCTGGCGACTTTGCCGCCGTCGATGGGCTGCCGGTCTTTCCCGCTCAATAACCAATAGGTATTGCCATGAGAGTTCTGCTATTCGGCGCCACCGGCATGGTCGGGCAGGGCGTCTTGCGTGAGTGTCTGCTGGCTCCCGACGTGCAGGAAGTGCTGGCCATCGGTCGTACGCCGCTGAGCCGCACACATGAAAAACTGCGCCAGTTACAGCACCGCGATATGTTCGACTACCGCCAGCTGGAGGCACAATTGCAGGGCTTCGACGCCTGCTTCTTCTGCCTGGGTGTGTCCGCCGTGGGCATGGCTGAAGCGGAGTACAGCCGGCTGACCTACGACCTGACCCTGGACGCCGCCACGATCCTGGCGCGGCTCAATCCGCAGATGACTTTTGTCTATGTTTCCGGCGCCGGTACCGACAGCAGCGAGCAGGGGCGAGTCATGTGGGCGCGGGTCAAGGGCCGTACGGAAAACGCCGTGCAGCGCTTGCCGTTCAAGGCGGTCTACCTGTTCCGCCCGGCGGCGATCCAGCCGTTGCACGGCATCCGGTCGAAAACGGCCTTCTACCAGATGTTCTACAGCGTGTTCGGGCCCTTGCTGTCCTGGGCGCGCCGACGCTGGCCCAACGCGGTGACCAGCACCGAGGAGGTCGGCAAGGCTATGCTCACAGTGGCCCGGCATGGCGCGCCCACGGCGATCATCGAAGGGGAGGCGATCAACCAGCTTGCGTCCGGGCGCTGAAGGGGGGAAACGGCAGGCTGAGGCTGAGCTATTGGCGGTCGTCTTGCCAACCGGCAGGCGGCAAGCGCCGGGTATGGAAAATCCGCAGTATCTGCAGGTGTCCCTGACGTACACGGTAGGGGATCAGGTAAGGACGATTGGGGACCACCCACTCCCGGGTACCGGGCAGGCGACCTTCGCGACCACTGGCAGGAAAACGGCTCAGGTGTTGAATGCTGCTCAGGATGGCTTTGACGAATTCCGCGGCGGCCTGAGGACTGTCCTGTGCAATGTAGGCGGCTTCTTCATCGAGGTTCTTGAGGGCGGTGCGCAGCCACTCAACGTGCCTTGCCAGTCCATTTAGTGAGCACGTTATCCAGCTCTTCGGCGCTGGCGAAGTCGCCTGCCTCTGCTTCAGTCAGGGCTTTCTGGATCTCGTCGATTTGCCAGGCTTCGCGGGCCAGATATTCTCTCAGTGCATCCACAGCGAGGAATGACTTGCTGCGGCCTGTCGCCTTGGCCAAGTGAGCCAGGGAATTGGCAACATCATCGGGCAGGCGCAAGGACATGACGGACATGGTGATCTCGATGGAGTGGTTTGTGATGCAGCACACTACATCGCCACCCGAGGCTTGCCGCCAGAGCCATTCGTCCAGTGCGAACGCTGTTTTGATTCAAGACGATTCAGGACCTTCCTCTTAACAAGGACTTTGCATGCTGACCGGCCTCAACCACCTGACCCTCGCCGTTACCGATCTCAAGCGCAGCCTGGGGTTCTACCACGACCTGCTGGGTCTGCGCCTGGATGCCAGCTGGGACAGCGGTGCCTATCTGTCGCTGCCGGGCCTGTGGTTGTGCCTGTCGCTGGACTCGTCGCGACGCTCGGCGCAAGTGCCGGACTACACCCATTACGCCTTCAGCATCGAGGCCGGGCATTTCGTGGCGTTCGTCCAGCGCCTGCGTGCTGCCGGTGTGCGGGAGTGGCGCGACAACCGCAGCGAAGGCGCCTCGTTCTATTTTCTCGACCCCGACGGCCATCAGCTGGAAGCCCATGTCGGCGATCTGGCCTCACGCTTGCGCGCCTGTCGGCAGCAACCCTATGCCGGGATGACGATCTTTACCGACGAATGACCGGCTGCCGCCGCTTCAAGACGACTGGCTGTCGCTGTGACGACCATGGTGGGGTGGTGCGGGCGCGCGCAAGCCGGCAGAATCCTGCGATCAAAACCGCGCCACCTTCGGCGCTTCGGAGTGTGGCATGACTTCTTCGCTGTTACTGGCTGTCCTCGCCTCGGGCTTTATCTACGGCATTACCCCAGGGCCTGGCGTACTGGCGGTATTCGGCATTGGCGCCGCGCGCGGGCGACGGGCCGGGGCCGGTTTTCTCTGCGGGCATCTGCTGGGCGATGTGGTCTGGTGCAGCACCGCGCTGATCGCCATCGTCGGCGCGCGGGAGATCGGCAGCAGCGCCTTCGATGTGCTGGGCGTGCTCAGCGGCCTTTATCTGTTCTGGCTCGGCCTGCGGGCAATCCGCAGCCAGCGCAGCAGCGGGCAGGAGCCCCAGGGCCCGGCGCGCCAGCCGTTCTGGCACGGCATCCTGTTCGGCCTGACCAACCCCAAGGCGTACCCGGTGGCCGTGGCGACCTTCACCGCGCTGCTGTCCAGTCGAGCCGAGCTGCTCAACTGGTCGATGCTGCCCTGGCTGATCTTCCTCAGTTTCCTCGGCGGTATCGGCGCATACGCTATTCTGATTGGCATCGTCGGTGCGCGGCGGGTGCGGACCCTGTATCAGCGCCACGAACTGGCGATCACCCGGCTTTGCGGCGTGATGTTCATCGGGTTTGCCATCAACGCCTTGCTGCATGCCGTTCCGGGGTTGCTGGCGAACAAGGCATAAAGGCTGTTCGCAAGGTTGCGACAGTCACGGACAAGCAGCGGCTTTGCGCCGCTGCCGGAACCCAGGGATTGATACTCGGCGCTTTATCTTCACAGGCAGTGTCGTTCCCTGATGGCAACCAACAACTCCGCGCCCCTGGCCAGTTTCATCGACCTTCTGCTGGACGCCGTCTGCGCGGTGGATGTCGAAGGCCGTTTCGTCTTCGTCAGCGCCGCCTGCGAGCGGATTTTCGGTTATACGCCGGACGAGTTGGTCGGCCGGCGCATGATCGAGCTGGTGCACCCCGCGGACCGTGCGCGCACCTTGCAGGCCGCCGAGCGGATCATGGCCGGCGAACCCATGCCCAACTTCGAGAACCGTTACCTGCGCAAGGACGGGCAGGTCGCGCATATCCTCTGGTCGGCGCGCTGGTCCGAGGTCGACCAGCTGCGCATCGCCGTGGCCCGCGACATCACCGAACGCAAGCAGGCCGAGTCGCGGCAGGCGGCGCTGTATGCGATTTCCGAAGCGGCCCATGCCGCCGAGGACCTGCTGGCGTTGTTCCGGCGCGTGCACCGGATCATCGGGGAATGGCTGCCGGCGCTGAATTTCTCCGTCGCGCTGTACGACGAGCAATGCCAGGCGCTGAGCTTTCCCTATCACGTCGACGACCGCGAGCGTTGCCCGGAGCAGCCGGGCACGCTGACCGGCAGCCTGTGTGCCGAGGTGATCCGCAGCGGCCAGCCGTTGCTGCTGACCCCTGACGATTATGGGCCGCTGCCGGATGCCAGCGCCGACCCGTATTCACCCTGCTGGCTCGGTGTGCCGCTGAATTCGCAGAAGGGCACCATCGGCGCGCTGATCGTCAAGAGCGCGCCGGGCGACGAGCGATACACCGAGCAGGACAAGGAGCTGCTGCAATACGTCTGCGCCCAGCTCGCCACCGCCATCGAGCGCAAGCAGCTGCATGCGCGCCTGCAGTACATGGCCCAGTACGACCAGCTGACCCAGTTGCCCAACCGCGAATTGCTCCGCGAGCGCCTGCGCAGTGCCCTGGCCCGTGCCCGACGCGAGTCCGGGCGCATGGCCTTGCTCTACGTCGACCTGGACCGGTTCAAGCAGGTCAACGACACCTTTGGCCACGCCGTGGGCGACATGCTGTTGCAGGCCGTGGCCAACCGGCTCAAGGCCTGCGTGCGCGAAAGCGATACCGTGGCGCGGATCGGTGGCGATGAGTTCGTGGTGCTGCTCGGCTGTATCCAGCACGCGGAAGATGCCGGCATCGTTGCCGGGAAGATTCGCCAGGCACTCAACGAGCCGCTGCGCCTGGACGGCCATCAGCTGAGTATTCTGCCGAGCATCGGTATCGGCCTGTTCCCCGAACACGGCCATGACGAAAAGCAGTTGTTCAAGCACGCCGACGAGGCGATGTACGCGGCCAAGCGCGCCCAGCGCAGCCCGTCCCGCGCCTGACAGAAGCGGTGGATCTCACCGTTTTTTTGCCAACCGTTCGTCGTGGCCGATGCAACTTTTTCAAACCTTCGATGGCCTGAAAACTCTCACTCTGTGCAGGCGCCGTGCGCCGTCACCTGATCAAAGGAGGCCGACACCATGAGCTTCATGGCCACCCATCTGTCCCGCACCGGCTTCGCGCTGTTGCTCGGCCTCAGTGCCAGCGCAGCGTTCGCCCAATCCCCCGCGGAGTTTATCGACGACGCCTCGGCCAAGGGCATGGCCGACATCGAGGCCAGTCGCCTGGCCCATCAGAAGACGTCCTCCAAGGCCGTCAAGGACTACACCATCGTGGTCATCAACGACCGCACCACCGCCAACCAGCACCTGGCGAAAATCGCCAAGAAACTCGACCTGCCCGTGGCGCCCCGGGAAGAAGTGATCAGCAAGGCCAAGGCGCTGATCCCCGAGGTCCCGGAAGGCGAAGCCTTCGACGCCGCCTATGCCGAGAGCCAGGTCAAGGCCACCGAAGAGGCCATCGAGCAGATCCAGCAACAGGCCGAAATCACCGAGGTCCCGGAACTCAAGGCCTTTGCCGAAGAGACCCTGCCGAAACTGCAAAACCACCTGCAAATGGCCAAGGCCCTCAAGGCTGGCCGGCCCCTGGACCAGTTGGATGGCTGAGGGCCGTCCCGCCGCGGCTGCGCCTTCAGGCCTGGCCTGAAGGCGCATCGCGCACAGTGTCGCCGTCTCCCCCAGATCGATTTCAACTCGGCTTCTGCTGTTGCTCCGGCGGTAGCTCATCGAGCTTCAAGGGCTCGCCCTCGCCGATTTCCTTGTATTCCTGGCGCAGCTTCTCCAACTGCTCGAGATCCAGACTATCCAGGCTCAGCAACGCATTGTGCGCATCCTTGGTGGCGCGCAGCAGCTCGTCGATCTTCAAATGCAGGATGTCGTTGTCGCGGTTCTGGGTGTTCTGGATCAGGAACACCATCAGGAAGGTGATGATGGTGGTAGAGGTATTGATCACCAACTGCCAGGTATCGTTGAAACCAAACACCGGCCCGCTCATGCCCCAGATCGCAATCAATGCCAGCGCGATCAGAAAGGTCCCCGGGCTGCCGGCCCACAGCGACAGCTTCTGCGAGAATTTGGCGAATTTCATTGTCGTTTCCCCTGTGCGGCGGCATCTGAAATTCAGACATCGGCGGTAGGGGGAAAATTCTTTTTTGTGCTCACCCTCTCTGGCGGCAGGGCCTGCATCCGCTCGGTCGTCAGAGATCCTGCCCCGGCGTTCTTTCGAGAATGGGCGGAATCTTTCTTTGTGGCGGTTTGTGTCTAGTATCAATGGCAGTCAATTTGCCACCACGCTCATACACGGATCGGAACAGGTAAGAGGCCACTCATGGAATTTTTCGAGAAGTTAACCAGTCTTGCTGCCAAGGTACGTCTGCAGGGAGCAGCCATTCAGACGGAGGAAGCGACAAAAAATGCTTTTGTCATGCCCTTCATCAGCACGGTGTTGGGCTATGACGTGTTCGATCCGACGGAGGTGACGCCAGAATTTGTCTGCGATATAGGAACCAAGAAGGGCGAGAAGATTGATTACGCGATCATGAAAGATGGGGAGGTTCAGATCCTCATCGAGTGCAAGAAGATCGGCGAGCCGTTGCATATCAATCATGCATCGCAATTGTTTCGTTACTTCCATGTCACCAGCGCGCGGATTTCCATCCTTACCAATGGCCAGGTGTATAAGTTTTTCACCGACCTGGATGCTCCCAACAAAATGGATGAGAAACCCTTCCTTGAACTGGATCTGCTCGATATCGATGAGTATTCGGTACCAGAGCTAACCAAACTGACCAAGTCGTCTTTTGATGTGGAGTCGATTATCAGCGCGGCAGGTGAGCTGAAGTACGTTAGCCAGATCAAAAAAGTCATCGCTTCTCAGGTTAGTAAGCCAGACGATGACTTCGTCAAAGTCTTTGCATCGCGGGTGTACGACGGAGTGATTACCCAAAAAGTCCGTGAGCAGTTTTATGAGCTGACTCGAAAAGCGGTGGGGCAATTTCTCAATGATCAAATCAATGATCGTCTCAAGTCTGCAATGAGTGGCGCGATCCAGCCGTCTCTTGCGGTTGCCTCCGCCTCTGGAACGGGGAGTGCCGATAACGATCACGCAGAAGCAGCGGACGATAAAGTGCTGACGACGCTGGAGGAGCTTGAGGGGTATCACATCGTACGTGCGGTGGTTCGCTCCGTGGTCGATGCCAAACGTATTGTCCAAAGGGATACTCAGAGTTACTTCGGTATCTTGCTCGACGACAACAATCGAAAACCGATTTGCCGCCTGCATTTCAACCGTTCACAAAAGTACATCGGGATTTTTGACGAGGAAAAGAATGAGACTCGTCATCCGATCAACTCTGTCGATGAAATCTACGAGTACTCCGATCACCTGAAAAAGACCGTCGGGTATTACGACTAGAAAATCTGCATTTGGTACGAGTTAAAGAACCGGCGCGCTACGCCGGTTCTTTTTGTCTGACTCATTCCGTCAGCGTCACCTCGATCTGGGCTCTCAGGCCCAATGCGCTACCGGCCTGGCTCCCTGCCTTTACCTATCAAGAACGCTTGAGCAGGATCTCGGATTAGCCGCGGGAACCGCTGATCTCACGCTGGAACGCCGCTTGTGCCCGGGCACAGGTGAGGATGCGGTAGCGCGTGCTGCGGGAGACGGTTTGGTCGCGAAAGCGCTGGTAGACCGGCTGGAAGACGGTGCGATCCAGGTTGGGTTGCTCCGCGTTCAGGTAGGCCTCGCAAAGCCGGTCGTAATCCTGCTGCGAGATGAAGCGCCGGAACCAGAAGCGGTAGAAGTAACCCAGCAGGAAACCCAGGCTGAAGTCGCGGTCGAGCACCGAGTGGGCGCAACACTCGAAGTCGATCAGGCGCAGTCGGCCATCGGCGGCGACCAGAATGTTTTTCGGGTGGGGGTCCATGTGCACGAAGTCGTCGTCGAGCATCTGGCCGAACAGCCGGAAGATCGCCGGCAACAGGGTTTCAACCTGCTCGGGATGAGCCAGCAGGCGGTCGTCGACGCTGCAATGATCGGCCCAGAAACCCACCAGCAAGTACTCTTCGCGCAGGAACGGAAAACGCCCCTTGTAGCCAAATGCCGAGACCTGGGGCGAGAGGGCGGATTTGCCCGACACCACCGACAGGTTGATGAATTCGTTGGTCAGGTCGTGCAGGCCGAAGCTGCGCTTGAGGCCGAGGAAGTTCTGCAGCTGCTTTTTCCAGTGAGTCAGGCGGTTGCGCTTGAGCACCCATTGGCGTTCGCCTTCGAGCAGGAACACCCCTCGAGTGTCTTCCGGAATATCCAGCGTGGGGTATTGCTCGGGCTTGGCCAAAAAACGCCGTAGCAGCGTGTCCAGTTCGTGCCGGTGGGATGGATCGAAATGGAAGGTCACGCCATCGATCTGCTGCCGATGCAGCGTTCGGGTGAAGCTCCTGAGGTGAAGCATGTAGGGTTCCTGGCCTTGGATGGCGAACGAGGGGGTGGCGCTGTGAGCCTGCGCTGAAACGCGAGCCGAAAGGGCGCGCATCATAATTCATCGCAAGTCCTGGCGTTCACGAAATTCATCCGGGTTGTGCGGCCTGGTGTGCCCTGGCGCTGGAAAAAACCATGTCTTTGCATCGCGGGTGTACGACGGAGTGATTACCCAAAAAGTCCGGGAACAGTTTTATGAGCTGACTCGAAAAGTGGTGGGTCAATTTCTCAATGATCAAATCAATGATCGTCTCAGGTCTGCAATGAGTGGTGCTATCCAGCCGTCTCTTGCGGTTCCCTGCGCCTTCGGAGCAGGGAATGCCTATAACGATGATGCAGAAGCGGAGGACGACAAGATGCTGACGAGCTATGCAGCGAGCTGCTCGAGTAACGTCGGGCAAGGAGGCTTTCGCGCAAAGTGCCCATGCTTCAGGTCATGGGCACTGAGTCGGACCGAGGGGGCGCAGCCTCAGGTATTGGCCAACCAGCGAGCCTGGCGACTGCCGCGCCAGTTGAAACTGCTCAGTGCCAGCAAGAGCAAGAGTATCGAGTAGATGGCGTAGGTCCCGAGCTTATCGTAGGCCCAACCCGCCAGCAGAATGCCCACGAGTCCGGCAAAGCGGCTGATGAAGTCTATCGAGCCATACCAGCTGCCAATGATTTCCTTGGGTACGGTGAGCTGGATGGCGCTGGCCGTGGTACGAAAATACAGCGTGGTACCGAACTGGAACACGAACATGCCGGTGCCCGCGAGCCAGAGGTTGCCGCGCAGACATAACGTGATGCAGACCCCCGAGATCATGATCAGGTGGGACAGCAATATCGTGCCCGGCACCCGGGAGGCCTGGCCACTGGCGCGCAAGGCGAGTCCGCCGGCTATGGCGCCTGCTGCTCCAACGGAGAACAGGTAGCCGGTCTGTGCTTCAGAAAACCCATGAAAGCCCCGCAGCAAGGGGACCCACAGCAGCGCCAGCACGCTGACCACCAGCAGGCAGGTGGCATAGGAGGCAAGGAAATACCGCCAGCGTGGAGCGCGCAACAGATCGATGGTGGCTCTTGATGCGCCGGTGACACTTTCCTGGAAGCGTTGGGCAAACGACGTGCTGCAGATATCGAGGGTCGAGGTCTTCTCATTCAAGGCGCTCAGGCTGATCGTCAAGGCGAGCGCCGCCAGCATGAAGGCAATCGAGGCCAGCAGTGAGATCGACAAGCCGACGTTGAAAATGACCAGGGCGCCGATGACCGGCCCCAGGGTCCTGGCGATGCCATTGAAGGTGGCGAGCAGGCCGTTGATTCTGGGGATGTTGTCAGCGGTGAAAAGGAACGGGATCAAGGCAAACATGATCAGCCGTGAGTACTGATGGATCAGGTCGATTAAGAAGGCAAAAAACCACACCCACTCCACGGAGCTGTCGTAGATCCTGAGGACAAAAACAGCCAGGGCAAACACCGCAATGTTGGCCAGTTGCGTGGCAATGAACAGTTTCCATTTGTTGAAACGATCGATAAAACCCGCGCCTAGCAGGGTCACCAGTATTTCAGCGCTATAGCCGACGGCGTAGGTGGTGGTAACAGCGAGCGTCGTTCCGCTAATGGAATAGGCGAGGTTGGCGAATACCAGGTCGTAGATGGCTTCGGAAAGTATGAGTAATACCCCCAAAGCCACAAAGGACCACACTGACCGCGGCGTTGAATTGAAAGAGGTGTGCACAGAAATTTAATCCGTTAAATTTTTTATATGCCCGGTATCACGCAGCCAGGGCTTTGATGTTGGCAGGCAAGAACGATTGGAGTTCTTCTATGCTGTTGAACTCCTTTTTGGATGTAAGGCTGTCCAGCGCAACAATTTCCATGGCTTGTATCTTGCCCAGGAGTGTACGCAGTGCTCCAGGTTCTTGCAGGTAAGGGGACAGCGCTTTCTCGAACGCTGCAAGAGCCAGAGACTCTTCTGCGTTTTGCGCAGAGCCAACCAGATCAGCCAGCTCTTCTTTCCAGGATACTGCTTCTTGAGTTGCTTTCATGTGAATCTCCATGGTGTAAGTAAGTTTGCAACTTGGGTGCACACCCCAAAACTAAGTTCTTTCCAGTGTCTGCTGCTCGAACTTGGCCATCTTGTACAGCAGGATGTCCGGGCAGCGCATGTCAGGTAGTTTGATATTTGGATAGGGCTGGTCGATAGCGAATGGAATCAAGTCCTGACCGAACATGGGAATATCCGAGCGTGGCTCATTCTGGCTGACGAAGACTTCATGTTCACAGCGAACCAGCGTCGGTTTACTGCAGTTGAACGTGTAGGCAATACCTTGCTCGATATGAATGCTGGTGCGTGGATCACAAATGATCTGGAGAGACTTGTGCTGACCGTAAGTGGCGGAGTCATGCCTGAGATCAATCAGGTTCAAGTCGATTTGCAGTTCCTGATTATTGAGGAAGGTATAGGTTTTTTTCGTTCTGGCGTGCCAGTAGTACTGGTGAGGAGTGCCCGGAACGGACGTTGGAAGCACCAGGACGTCGGCCACGCAGGAGGCGGTATTGGGCACCAGCGTATAGGACCTGGCGCCAGTCAGGGCATAGCGGTTGCGTTTTATCCGTACTCCGCAGAACTCCTCGTTCGTCAATCGTTCAGCGACGCTGCGGGCATCGTCCGACCAGGTCTTGGGCTCGAACATCACATACTGTTCGGCGCCGCGAATGGTCACCGGGTATCGGGCCAGATAGGATTTGGGGTTCTCCAGCAAAGACTGGGAAATCTTCGAAAGAAAGCGATGGGCTTCATCGGGCAAGCGGTATCTGTTGGCCTTGATAATTGGAAACTTTGCAAGTTCCGTAGTACGAGGGACTGAAACAAGATCGTTGTCCAGATTCCATGCTGCATTGTCTTGGTCCGAGTGCCAGATTGGTTCGTCCCGGGTGACAATGTACTCCAGGTTATCGAAGGTATGAGCCACGCCTCGTGGAATGACCAAGTGTCGATACAGGCTTGGCGAGAATCTGAGTTGGACAACTTGATGGATACTAGGACTGCCTTCTCGGCAATCGACAAAGAAGCCTTCTATTTTCTTGCCGTTTTCCCCCATGAATGTCAGGCGATCGTCCTGGCCGACATGTATGCCATAGGTTGAATAACTGAAGTCGGGTTCATGAGTGACGAAGTCTGATATGAGCGGACCCTTGCTGGACATTAATTTTCGACTGAACCAGCCGTTTCCAGCATAGGTATTACTGACAGAGTTCTTTTCGAATCTGAGGCCTGGAATTAAAAAGTCGGCCTGGTGAGTGTCGTTGCCAATTTCCTCGAACATAGATCCCTCTTTCGATAGAGAAAACGCATCTGCACCAGCGTCTGTCCTGACGTCTTCGGTGTTGTTTGTGTGAACGGCTGTGGCACTGAAAAGTGCTTGTCTAATGGAAAGCTGTCAATAACTTTTTTGTGGGGTTTATGAATTTATCTGGTCGCCATCTTATGGTGCGCAACGGCACAAAAACAGTGCGAATCATAAAAATCATATGGAACATTAATTTATAGATTTGAATGTTTCAGATCTAGCATATGTTCTTTTGTTAAGTACTTAGATCGAACCAAAATGGATCGCTCAAGAGAATGGGCGGATGAAGGGAATAAACTTCTTTTTTGCAGACAGTCTCCGGTTTCAATCCCTGCGTATTCCTTCATCCGATAAAACTTCAGCCTGCGGGCTGCCCAGGTCAGTGCGCGGCGTTCTGCCGGAACTGCCGTGGGCTGACGCCGGTCAGGGCCTTGAACTGGCGGCTGAAGGCGCTGTGGTCGGTGTAGCCGCATTGCAGGGCAACGTCGGTGATCGGCAGTTCGCCGAGCAGCAGGCGCGAGGCGTGTTCCAGGCGCACCTTGTGGATCATCTGCCGCGGGGTGAGGTGGAAGATGCGTTTGCAGTAGCGCTCCAGCTGGGCGATGGACAGGTCGGCGATGTGGGTCAGGTCGTCGAGGCGGATGGCCTCGTTGTAGTGCTCGCGGATATGCCGGTCGACCGCGGCCAGGCGTTCGTAGGCCGGGTGCGCGTCGCGGGCGGCCTGCAGGTCGAGGGAGATGCCGGCCATGCCGATGATCCGCCCGTCGCGCCCATGCAGCGGCAGCTTGTGGGTCAGGCACCAGCCGGGTTCGCGGCTGCCGTACAGGTGCAGTTCCAACTGGCCCTTGATGGTGATGCCCTGGCGCAGCACGCGTTGGTCCTGCTCGGTATAGACCGGGCCGAGCACGGCGGGAAACACCTCGGCCGAGGTCTTGCCCAGCAGCGGCGCGACGTTCTTGAAACCGCAGCGCTGGGCCAGGGTCAGGTTGGCGGTGAGGTAGCGGGCCTGCAGGTCCTTGATGAAAAACACCGCGTTGGGCAGGGTGTCGAGCAGCGGGATCACCAGGGCCATGCTGCCCAGCAGGTCGTGAATATCCTCGGGCGCCTGGCTGGCGATGGCTTCGGGCAGACGGTGCAGCTGAGCGGTGTCGATCATCAAGGGCTGCTCTTGTTAGGGGGCGGGGCGTGCCCCGCGACTTTGGGTCTACTGGCTCATCCTTGAATCCCACGGCGCCGTTGGCGGGCGGCCAACGGCAACGGTCTGCTCTTCACTTCGCGCCGGGTGTCGACGACTCCATCAGCAAGGTCTCGATCCGCGCCGGCACCAGGGGCGCTCGTGGTGTTGGCGTGGCCCAGCCGAACAGGGCCTGTGCCGCCGTGGCGCAGACTCGACCCTGGCAGGCGCCCATGCCACAGCGGCTGTGCAGTTTGGCCTCGCTCCAGCCCGCTTCGCCAGCCACGGCGGCGTACGGCACATCCTCGCAGCGGCACAGCAGCGTATCAGCTCGCGCCAGGCGCAGAAGCGCCGGTTGCAGGGCGAAGGTTTCACTCACTCGCTCGGCGAACGCCTGCCAATGGGCCCGGCGCTGGATCAGCGCGGTGGCCTCCCGGGTCTGCCCGCTGGCGGCCAGCCCGGCGATCTCGCCTTCGACCCTCGCCAGTTCGCTGCCGCCGACCCCGGTGCATTCGCCGGCCGCGTAGACCTGCGGGAGGCTGGTGCCCTGGTAACGGTCCACCGCGATGGCGTTGGCCTGCAGCTGGCAGCCGAGATGGCTGGCCAGGGTGGTGTTGGGCACCAGCCCGAACCCGCAGGCGAGGCGCTCGCAGGGGATTTCCCGCACCTGTTCGCCCTGCCGGATGCGCACCGCTTCCAGGCGATCGTCACCCAGGGCTTCGAGCACATGGGCGTTGCAGCGATAGGAAGTGGTGGCCAGCCCGACGGCCTGGCCGAGCTTGGCCGGCCAGCGCCAGAGCCCGGCGGTGAAGGTCGCCAGCATGGGCAGCGGGGCCTGTTCCAGGACCGCCTCGACCCGGGCACCAACTTGCCGGGCGGTGGCGGCGCTGGCCAGCAGCAAGGGCCCACTACCGGCGATGACCACCCGCTCGCCGGCCACGGCCAGGCCGTTTTTCAGCAGTGCCTGCAAGGCCCCCGCGCCGGTTACTCCAGGCAAGGTCCAGCCGGGGAAGGGCAGCAACAGTTCGCGGGCGCCGCAGCACAGAATCAGGCTCTGGTAGCGGACCAGCAGAGCCTGCTCGGCATCTTCCAGCAGCAGGACATTGGCGCCGGCGCCGGCCACCACCCGGGTGCCCGGCAGGTAGCGCAGCCGCGAGTGTTGCAGCACCTGCAAGGCTTCGCGGGCGATACCGGGGAGCGTGACGCCGGGTCCGTTGCGCCAGATCTGGCCGCCGGGGCGTGGGTTGTCGTCGAGCAGGATGATGGAGAGCTCGCTGCGGCTCGCCGCCCGGGCGGCCGCGAGGCCGGCCGGGCCACTGCCGACGATAAGGATGTCGCAGCTCAGGTGTTGGGGGTTCATGGCGTGCGCTCCACGTGCATGCCTTCGCGGCACAGGGTCTGGCAGGCCAGTTGGCGCCGGCCGTCGATGGTCATGCGGCACTCCTGGCAGATGCCCATGCCGCAGAAGGGCGCCCGGGGCTGGCCGGTGCAAGAGGTTCGGGTACGTGGGTCGCCGCTGGCGGCGATGGCGGCGGCGACGCTCAGGCCATCGCCCACGGTCAGCGCCTGACGGTCCAGGTAAATGATCATGGGGCGCTTCCTGTCAGGGTGACGGTCAGCTCGGCGAAGCGTTCGGGGCGATAGGCCAGGGCATCGATATCCGGCCGTTCGCCGAGCATCAGGTGGGTCAGCAGCCGGCCGCTGCCGGGGGCGGTGGTGACGCCCAGGCCTTCATGACCGACCGCCAGCCACAGGCCTTTGTATCGAGGGTATTCGCCGAGGATCGGCAGGCCGTCCGGGGTGGCGGCGCGAAAGCCGGTCCAGGCGCGGATGCCGTTCAATTGCGCCAGTCCTGGCAGATAGGCCACGGCCCGTTGCAGCATCGGCGTCAGCACCTCGGGCTCTATGGCCGGGTCGAGGCTGTCGAACTGGCGGGACGAGCCGATCAGCAATTGCCCGGTCGGCCGTGGCTGCACATTGAACGCCACCGAGGTGCCGTTGCTGGCGTGGGCGCTGGCGGCGTAGCCCAGCTCCACCAGTTGATGGGACACCTGTCGGGGGTAACGATCGGTGATCAGCAGATGGCCCTTCTTTGGCCGCAACGGCAACTCCGGCAGCAGGCTCCGCGCCGCCAGACCGTTGGCCAGCACCACGTACTCGGCGCGCAGCACACGGCCGTCATCCAGCTCCACGCGCTGGGCGGCGATGGCGCTGACCGTGGCTCGCTCGCAGCTGATCCCCGGCGTGTTGTGCAACAGCCAATGGGCCGTGGCCGGGGCATAGAGAATGCCGTCGCCGAGAATCTTCAGGGCGCCGCCAAGACCTTTGCGCAACATGGGTTCGAGTCCGGCCAGGGTCGCGCTGTCGAGCAATTCGCCCGCCACGCCGTGCTGGGCCAGGTTGATTTGCTTGGCCCGGGCCAGGTCCATTTCCGCCGGGTCCGCGGCCAGCCACAGGGTGCCGCAATTGCGGTAGGCGCAGGCGGCCGGCAGGTGCGTGCGCAGCTGGTTCCACAGGCCGATGGAGTAATGACTCAGCGCCAGTTCGGCGGGGTTGTCGTCCATCGCCACCAGGTGGCCCATGCCTGCGCCGGTGGCGCCGCCGCTGGCGTTGTCGAGCACCCGCACCCGCAGGCCGCGGCGGGCCATTTCATGGGCGCAGGCGGCCCCGACTATGCCGCCGCCAATCACCAGTACATCGGCTTCGGCCGGCTCGCTCACGAGAGGATGCCCCAGGCGAAGGGATCGCTGTCCTCGATCAGCAAGGTGGCTTCGGCGCTGATATGGGCGGTGCCGCGAAGGGTCGGGATGACCTGCTCGCCCGCCTGCTCGTAGCGGGCGCTGAACTGGCTGCCGATCACGCTGGCCTGACGCCAAATCGCCCCGGGCGCCAGCTTGCCGTCGGCGGCCAGGCAGGCCAGCTTGGCGCTGGTGCCGGTGCCGCAGGGGGAGCGGTCGTAGGCCTTGCCGGGGCACAGCACGAAGTTGCGGCTGTCGGCATGCGGGTCGTCGGCGAACAGCTCGATATGGTCGATCACGCCGCCATCGGCGCCGCTGATGCCGGCGGCCTCCAGGGCTTCGCGCACGGCCCAGGTGTAGTGGGTCAGGGCTTCGACGTTATCCAGGGCGATGCGCTGGCCATGCTCGCTGATCAGGAAGAACCAGTTGCCGCCCCAGGCGATATCGCCGCGGACGGGGCCATGGCCGGGCAGCTGCAGTTCGACGCCGCTGCGGTAACGGTAGGCCGGCACGTTGCGCACGCTGACCGAGAGGTCGTCGTGCAGGGTGGCGCTGACGGTGCCCACCGGGGTTTCGATGCGGTGCACGCCGGGGGCGATGCGCCCCAGGTGATACAGCGAACGCACCAGGCCGATGGTGCCGTGGCCGCACATGCCCAGGTAGCCGCTGTTGTTGAAGAAGATCACCCCGGCACAGGCATCCGCCGCCTGGGGCTCGCACAGCAGGGCCCCCACCAGCACGTCGCTGCCCCGCGGTTCCAGCACGCAGGCCGTGCGCCAGCGATCGTGGCGTTCTTGCAGGATCGCCAGCCGTTCGGCCATCGAACCGCTGCCCAGGTCGGGAAAGCCGTCGACAACCAGGCGAGTCGGCTCGCCCCCCGTATGTGAATCGATGACGGTTATTTTTTTCATGGCAGCACCTGACGGAAAAGGCCTACAGAGTGGCTCGGGAAAGGCCCGCATCGCTTGTGGGTTTTCTCTGCGGCGGATGACGAAATTGGCACAGTGCCGGGGCTCGCCCATCCTGTAGCCGCTGCCGCAGGCTGCGCACGGGCGCGCAGCGTCCGCCAGATCGGACGACGTGGTGTGACAGACAGATCGGGGATACAGGTTCTGCGTCTGCTGCGCAGCCGATCGCAGCCTCGTACCTCGGCAGCGGCTACAGGTGTGCGGTGCGGCTGCTGGTGCAGGGGATTTCAGGCGGGTCGAAGGAGGGTAGCGCGCAGGCGCAATGGACAGAAAAGGTCTGGGGACGATTGGGCGAATGTGCCGATTTCGTCTTGCTTGAGCGGGAAAAACCTCAAGCTCCAGGGCGGCGAAAGGCGGAATCTGTTTTTCGTTTTCAACGCCTGTCGGCCCGGCCGACTCAACCAACAAGGACAAGACCATGAGCCGTAAAGCCATCCACTGGAGCGGTGTGTTCCCTGCTGTCAGCACCCAGTTCAAAGCTGACTTTTCCCTGGACCTGGACGCCACCCACAGCGTCATGCGCAACCTGGTGGCCGACGGTGTGTCGGGCCTGGTGGTGTGCGGCACCGTGGGCGAAAACACCTCGCTGAGCACCGCGGAAAAACTCTCGGTGATCGAGGTCGCCAAGGATGCCGCCGGCGGCCGCGTACCGGTGATCGCCGGGATCGCCGAGTTCACCACCGAGTTCGCCCGCAACACCGTGCGCGAAGCGGCCAAGGTCGGGGTCGACGGAGTGATGGTCATGCCGGCCCTGGTGTATTCGGCCAAGTCCCATGAAACCGCCGCGCACTTTCGCAGCATCGCCACCGGCACCGACTTGCCGGTGATGGTCTACAACAACCCGCCGATCTACAAAAACGACGTCACCCCGGACGTGCTGATCGCCCTGCAGGACTGCGAAAACATCGTCTGCTTCAAGGATTCCTCCGGCGACACCCGGCGCTTCATCGACCTGCGCAATGCCGTGGGCGACCGCTTCGTGCTGTTCGCCGGCCTGGATGACGTGGTGGTGGAAAGCATCGCCGTCGGCGCCGAGGGCTGGGTCTCCGGTATGTCCAACGCCTTCCCGAAAGAGGGCGAGACGCTGTTCCGCCTGGCCAAGGAAAAACGCTTCGAGGAAGCCCTGGCGCTGTACCGCTGGTTCATGCCGCTGCTGCACCTGGACGCGCGTCCGGACCTGGTGCAGTGCATCAAGCTCTGCGAGGAACTGGTCGGCCGCGGCTCCTCGATCACCCGCCCACCGCGCCTGGCCCTGCAGGGCGAGACCCTGGCCGAGGTCAAGGCGATAGTCGCCAAGGCCCTGGCCGAGCGCCCGCAATTGCCGGACGTCGGTCTGTAAACCCGCCGACAGGACGCCCTCGCGCGGTGGGTGGCGGGGGCGCCCTGGTCCACGAGAAGAACAATCAGGCACTCGCGCAGTGCCGTGTTTCACCACGTCGGTATCTCGTCCGCGGGAGGCCGGCGCGACATTCGATCTGCCTACTCCAATAACTCAATAAGAAGGCGCGCCTATGTCAGGCCAAGGCAAATTCAAGAAACAGCTCTCTCTGGTTGACCTCACATTCATCGGCCTGGGGGCGATCTTCGGCTCCGGCTGGTTGTTCGCCGCCAGCCATGTCTCGGCCATCGCCGGGCCGGCGGGGATCTTCTCCTGGCTGCTCGGCGGCTTTGCCGTCCTGCTGCTGGGCATCGTCTATTGCGAACTGGGCGCGGCCTTGCCGCGAGCGGGCGGGGTGGTGCGTTATCCGGTGTTTTCCCACGGGCCGTTGCTGGGCTACCTGATGGGCTTTATCACGCTGATCGCGTTTTCCAGCCTGGTGGCCATTGAAGTGGTGGCGGCGCGGCAATACGCGGCGGCCTGGTTTCCGGGGCTGACCCATGCCGGCAACAGCAACCCGACCATTCTCGGCTGGCTGGTGCAGTTCGCCCTGTTGTGCCTGTTCTTCTGGCTCAACTACTCCAGCGTCAAGACCTTCGCCAAGTCCAACAACCTCATCAGCCTGTTCAAGTTCGTCGTGCCGCTGCTGGTCATCGGCGTGCTGTTCAGCTTCTTCAAACCGGACAATTTCCACGCCCAGGGCTTTGCCCCCTTCGGCCTGTCCGGCATCGAAATGGCGGTTTCCGCCGGCGGTATCATCTTCGCCTACCTGGGGCTGACGCCGATCATTTCGGTGGCCAGCGAAGTGCGCAATCCACAACGCACCATTCCCATCGCGCTGATCCTTTCGGTGCTGCTCTCGACCCTGATCTACGGCCTGCTGCAACTGGCATTCCTCGGCAGCATTCCCACCGACATGCTGGCCAACGGCTGGAGCAGCATCAGCAAGGAATTTTCCCTGCCGTACCGCGACATCGCCCTGACCCTGGGCGTCGGCTGGCTGGCCTATCTGGTGGTGGCGGACGCGGTGATTTCCCCCAGCGGCTGCGGCAACATCTACATGAACGCCACGCCACGGGTGGTGTACGGCTGGGCGAAGACCGGGACCTTCTTCAAGATCTTCACCCGCATCGACGAGCAGTCCGGCATCCCGCGCCCGGCGCTATGGCTGACCTTCGGCCTGTCGGTGTTCTGGACCTTGCCGTTCCCGTCCTGGGAAGCCCTGATCAATGTGGTGTCGGCGGCCCTGGTGCTCAGTTATGCGATTGCCCCGATCAGCGTGGCGGCGCTGCGCAAGAGCGCGCCGGACCTGCCGCGGCCGTTCCGGGTCAGCGGCTTCGGCCTGCTGGGGCCGGTGTCCTTTGTCATCGCCGCGCTGATCGTCTACTGGTCCGGCTGGAGCACGGTGTCCTGGCTGCTGGGCCTGCAGATCCTGATGTTCGTCATCTACCTGGGCTGCAAGCGCCTGGTGCCCACCGACCACCTGAGCCTCAGCGAACAGGTGCGCTCATCCCTGTGGCTGATCGCCTTTTACGCCCTGACCATGGTCATTTCCTACCTGGGCAGTTTCGGCGGTATCGGCACCCTCACTCACCCTTACGACACCCTGGCCGTCACGCTCATGGCCCTGTGCATCTACTACTGGGGCGCCAACACCGGGGTGCCGTCCAGCAAGCTGGTGCTGGAAGGGGAGGACGAATGACCGTTGTTCACACCACCTATTCGGAGAGGTAACCCATGCCTGTAACAGGACAACTGCTGATCGGCCAAGCCCGCGTGCGTGGCAGCCACGGCGAAGTGCATGCGCTGGCCGCAGCCACCGGCGAGGCCCTGGCGCCGAGTTTTGGTGGCGCCGGCCCGCATGATCTGGAGCGCGCCTGCGCCCTGGCCGAGGCGGCGTTCGACCGCTATCGGGAAACCAGCCTGGAACAACGGGCGGCGTTCCTGGAAAGCATCGCCAGCAACATCCTTGCCCTCGGCGACGAGCTGATCGAGCGCTGCATGAGCGAGACCGGCCTGCCTCGCGCCCGCCTGGAAGGCGAGCGGGGGCGCACGGTCGGCCAACTGCGTTTGTTCGCGGCGGTGGTGCGCGACGGCAGTTTCCTGGAGGCGCGCATCGACCCGGCCCAGCCGGAGCGCCAACCCTTGCCCAAGGTGGATCTGCGTCTGCGCCAGATCGCCATCGGGCCGGTGGCGGTGTTCGGTGCCTCGAACTTCCCCCTGGCGTTTTCCGTGGCCGGCGGCGACACCGCCTCGGCGCTGGCCGCCGGTTGCCCGGTGGTGGTCAAGGCGCATTCGGCGCACCCCGGCACTTCGGAACTGGTAGGGCAGGCGATCCAGCAGGCGGTGCACAGCCACGGGTTGCCGGAAGGGGTGTTCTCGCTGCTGTTCGATGCCGGCCGCAGCATCGGCCAAGGGTTGGTGGCGGACAGTCGGATCAAGGCTGTGGGCTTTACCGGTTCGCGCAGCGGCGGGGTGGCGCTGATGCAGATCGCCGCGGCCCGCGAGGAGCCGATCCCGGTCTATGCCGAGATGAGTTCGATCAACCCGGTGCTGCTGTTGGCCAATGCGCTGGCCGAGCGGGGAGAGGAAATTGCCAAGGCCTTTGTCGGCTCCCTGACCCTGGGGGCTGGCCAGTTCTGCACCAACCCGGGGTTGATCCTCGCCGTCGATAGCCCGGCGTTGCGGGCATTCGAAGCCGCGGCGGCCGCGGCGCTCAAGGTGGCGCCGGCGCAGACCATGCTGACGCCGGGCATCCACGCCAGCTACTGCCAGGGTGTCGAGCGGCTGCTGGGGCATGCCGAGGTGGACTGCCTGGGGCAGGGCGGCGAGGGCGAGCGTTATCAGGCCCGGGCCGCGCTGTTCGCCACTTCGGCCGAGGCCTTTATGGCCCACGCTGCGCTGCGCGAAGAAGTCTTCGGCCCGGCCTCGTTGCTCGTGCGCTGCACCGATGCGGCCCAGATGAAAGCACTGCTGGCGAACCTGGAAGGTCAGCTGACCATCGCCCTGCACCTGAGTGACGACGACCATCCGCAAGCCCGGGAACTGCTGCGGTTGCTGGAGCGAAAGGCCGGCCGCCTGCTGGTCAACGGTTTTGGCACCGGTGTCGAAGTTGGCCATGCCATGGTCCATGGCGGGCCGTTCCCCGCCACCTCGGACACGCGCACCACCTCGGTGGGCAGCCTGGCGATCCAGCGTTTCCTGCGCCCGGTGTCGTACCAGGACTTGCCGCAAGCACTGCTGCCGCAGGCCCTGCGCAGCGACAACCCCTGGCAGGTTCCGCAGCGCCTCAACGGTGAACGGCCGCGTTGAGAGGGTTGTAGCGAGTGCGCCGGGTTGGCTGTGTGCTGCTCAGGCGCATTTCACTAAATAGGTTTTGTCGCCACCGCCTGATGGAGGCGGTTTTGTCTTCACGATCATGAGGCAGTGAAATGTCCGAATTCATCACCCTGTCCCTCGACCAGGTCCGCGACTTGTCCCTCAAGGTGCTGACCCGCCACGGCCTGTCCGATGCCCATGCCCGGGCCATTGCCGAGGTCATCACCCAGGGCCAGCGCGACGAGTGCCACTCCCACGGGGTGTATCGCCTGCTGGGCTGCGTGCGTTCCGTGCGCGAGGGTAAGGTCGACCCGCTGGCCGAACCGAGCCTGCGGCCTATTTCCGCGGGCGTGCTGGAGGTGGATGCGCACTACGGCTATTCCTTGCTGGCGTTCCAGACCGGCCTGCCGTTGCTGGCGGAAAAGGCCCGCAGCCAGGGGCTCGCGGCCATGGCGATCAAGCGCTGCTTCCATTTTTCGGCGCTGTGGCCGGAGGTCGAGGCGATCGCCGCCGAAGGGCTGGTGGGCATCGCCATGAACCCCAGCCACAGCTGGGTGGCGCCGGCCGGTGGCAGCAAACCGGTGTTTGGTACCAACCCCTTGGCATTCGCCTGGCCACGCCCGTCGGGCCAGCCGTTCGTGTTCGACTTCGCTACCAGCGCCATCGCCCGCGGCGATATCGAGTTGCACGCGCGCCAAGGCAAAGCCATCCCCGAACATTGGGCCATCGACGCCCAGGGCCAGCCCACCACGGACGCCAAGGCGGCCCTGCAAGGCGCCATGCAAACCTTCGGCGGGCACAAGGGTTCGGCTCTGGCGGCGATGATCGAACTGCTGGCCGGCGCGCTGATCGGCGACCTCACCAGCGCCGAGTCCATGGCCTTCGACGCCGGCGTCGGCGCCGCGCCCTGCCACGGCGAACTGATCCTCGCATTCGACCCCAAAGTGTTTTTGGGCGAGGACTACCCGCAAGGCCTGGCGCGCGCCGAAGGGCTGTTCGCGGCCATCACCGCGCAAGGCGCACGACTGCCGTCGCAGCGACGCTTCGAGGCCAGGGCCCGCAGCGCACAACACGGCGTGCAGATTCCGCTCGCGCTGTTCAACGATATCCAGGCGCTGTTGGTGTAGTAATTGAGATTCTTGTAGCGAGCAAGCTCATCTACAGAGGGGGCTGTGATCCTTCAACAAGTGATCGTTTCAGTTCCAGGCTATGAATGAACGTCTTCTTGAATCGGCATACCGATGCAGCGCTCGAATATCCGACTCAGATGGTGATCGTTGCCGTGGAATGAACTGATGTTGGCTGCAACCCATTCCTGTTGGTCAACCGCCCACCAATCGATTTCATAGCCGGCGTTGACGATGATCCATTCGAAAAGAATGCGTTGGGTTCGCCCGTTACCTTCTCTAAAGGGATGCAGGACGTTGATTGTTCCATAAGACTCGGCGCAGGCAATTACCAGCTGTTCACGGGAATAACCTTCAAACCAGCCTGCTGCCTTGAGCCGGCTGAATTCTTTGGTCGCTTCCGGTTCGATGCGTTCCGGGATACAGAACTGATTGCCACCCTTGCTTATCTTCACGGTTCTCAGTTCGCCTGCCCAACTGTAGATCTGCGAAAACAGCGTGTGATGGATGTCTTTCAAGGTTGCCAGGCTGTAGGGCGGTTCCTGGAATTCGAACTGCGTTGCACACTTCTCGGTGAGATAGCGTTCTGCCTCGTTGAGGTCTCGCTCATCACGCAAATCCAGGAGGTTTTTCAGGACATCGGTTCCCGGGTAGCAATCCGGGTCATGGCCAACGCCGTACTTGTCGGTATTCACACTTTAAGTTGTTGAACGGCTTTGAGTGCGGCTTTGCGGGAGGGCAGTTTGCATTCCTCATCGTTGATCGATGTGGAGAAGCCTTCAAGGCGCAGGCTGGCGCTGAAGTTGGATTTGCGATGCTTGGCGAAGTAGGCTTTTTTAGCTTGAAAACTCAGCTTTTCCATATCAGGCCCCTCTGTGCAAGTGATGGGAAATTATAGCTGATAGCTGGCGGGACTTTGTTATCGTTCATCGCTCGTTTCAATCTCCCTGAATACGGATATCCAGTTGATGAACCACCACTTCGAAACCCCCAACCTGCTGCTGCGCCCGCGCACCCTCGAACACTTCGAGGCGTGCATCGCCATGGACCTTGATCCGCACGTCACCCGTTACCTTCCCGGTCCTTGGGACGGTGGCGAGGAGCACCGTGATTTTGTGCGTTCGCGCATCGAGCGTGATTTTGGTGAGCACTGCGGTTACTGGGCGATCTTTGCCAAATCCGCGCCGGAGGAGTTTCTCGGCTGGGTGTCGTTCATTCCCTACGAGGCCGTCGGCCCCGAGTTGGAAATGGGCTGGCGCCTGGTGCGGCGGGCGTGGGGCAAGGGGGTTGCGTCCGAGGCGGCGGGGCGCATCGTCGAGCATGCCTTTCTCTGCGCTGGAGTCGAGCGCATCGTCGCCGATGCCCATGCCTTGAATGAGGCGTCATTGGCGGTGGCGCGCAAAGTGGGTTTTCGTTTTGTGCGCGACGGTGAGTTCGAAGGCTTGCCGAGCAAGTTCTTCGAAATGACCCGGGCGGATTTCGACGCTCGACGAGGTTGATCTGCCGTCGCTGACTGGCCGTTTGTCGCCACCTCGCTGTCGCGATCTGCCTGCGGTTACCAGGTTCAGCAAGCAGACAGTTTCGAGCTGTTAAAACACTCCGTACGCCTGGCAGGAGCCGGGTAGTTGCAGGGGGCGTTGTCAGCAGTTCAAACGTCGGCGTCAAGCGCCGGGGAGGCAGCATGTTGTTACGTTACACGGCTCTGATGGCGGTGGTCGTAGTGGCCTCCGGGTGTGTGCAGGAACGGGTGGTGCATGAGCGGCGGGTGGTCGAACGCGCGGCGCCGGTGGAGTACACCGAGGTGGTTGCGTCGCAGCCACCGCCGGTGCGGGTCATCGAAGTCGAGCCCATCCATCGCCCGGGTTATGTCTGGTCCCGGGCTTACTGGCACTGGGATGGCCGGCAGTATGTGGCGGTCCATGGTCACTGGGAGCCGTTGCGCCCCGGGTACCATTATGTGCACCCGTTCTGGGAGCGCCGCGGCGATGGCTGGCACCTGCATGCGGGTGGCTGGGCCAGTTGAGCGAGGCCGAACCGGCGCACAGGCAAACCGCAGAAAACGACCCGAACGGGTCGTTTTTTTTGCGCTCGCAGAACGTTGCCTGTCCTGGTGTCAGGAGCGCCACCAGCCTTCGGGCAGTTCGATCTCGCGTTGCGCCTGCGCCAGGGCCGCGCGCAGCCCCGGTTTATCCAGGGGGATGCAGTAGGCCGGTTTGGCCCGTTCGAAGCGCCAGCTGTCCGCCAGGCCGCCACCATCGACGGCGTCGAAACCCAGCTCATCCAGCAATTGCACGACCTGCGCCTTGGCCTGCGGATCGTCGCCGGCAATCGGCAGGGCCCGACGATCGTCAGCGCCGCCGGGGCGGGCGTCGGTCAGCAGGTCCTGGGCGAGGATGGCATTGAACACCTTCACCACCCTGGCGCCTTCGAGGTGCTCGGCGAGCAATTGGCTGGTGGTGGTTTCGAAGCGGTCCAGGGCCTCGATATGGCCGTCGCGATCCGGGTAATAGTTGTTGGCATCCAGCACCGTCTTGCCGGCCAGCAGGGCCGCGGGGAGGCTGCGGTAGTGGGCCAGCGGGATGGCCACCAGCACCAGCTCGCCGAACTGCACGGCGTCTTCGACGCTGCCGATGCGGCTGCCGCGAATGCCGCTGGCCACGCTGCTCATGGTCTGCGGGCCGCGGGAGTTGCTGAGCAGCACCTCATGCCCCGCCGCCAGGGCCAGTTGCGCCACGGCGCGCCCGATAAAACCTGCTCCGATAATGCCGATACGCATGTCCATGCTCCGTTGAAAGGGTCGAGCGGCTATGATGATTCGCCACTCAATGGCGATAAATAAGCGTCTGGTACTGGGTCTCGTTACTGGGAGTGTTGAATGATGGATCGTCTGACCAGCATGGAGGCCTTTGTCGCGGCCGCCGAAAGCGGTTCCTACGCCCGTGCGGCGACCCGCCTGGGGCTGTCGCCGCAGATGGTCGCCAAGCATGTCGCGGCGCTGGAGCAGCGGCTGGGTGCGCGCCTGCTCAACCGCACCACGCGCCGGCAAAGCCTGACCGAGCTGGGCAGTGCCTACCTCGAGCGCTGCAAGCACATCCTCGGCGAAGCCCAGGCTGCCGATTCCCTGGCGCAGATCATGAACGCCACGCCCCGGGGCAAGTTGCGCATCAGTGCGCCGGTGACCTTCGGTTCCTACAGCCTCATGCCGTTCGTGACGGCGTTTTTGCGTGAGCATCCGGAGGTGGAAATCGACCTGCACCTCACCGATCGCTACATCGACCTGGTGGAAGAGGGTTACGAGGCGGCCTTTCGTATCGGGCCGCTGGCCGACTCCAGCCTCACCGCCAGGCCGCTGGCGCCCTATCGGCTGATCGCCTGCGCGGCGCCTGCCTACCTCGCCGCCCGGGGCACGCCGCAGGTGCCGGCCGATCTCGAACAGCATGAGTGCCTGGGGTACGTCTACTGGTCGCGGCCGGCGGACCACCAATGGCAGTTTCGCCGCGCCGGCCAGGTGCATGAGGTTCAGGTGCGCAGCCGCTTGCAGGTCAACGAGAGCAGGGCCCTGCTGTCGGCGGCCGTGGATGGCTTCGGCATCGTCCTGGGGCCGGCGGATTTTCTCGAGCCGGCACGGGCCGCGGGGGAGTTGGTGCAGTTGCTGCCCGGCTATGAGGCACCGAGTCGCGCCATGCATCTGCTGTACCGGCCGGACCGGCGGATGACCGCCAAGCTGCGGCACTTCATCGATGCGGCTATCGCGCGTTTTGGCGCCTGAGATCAGCGCTGAAAACCGTCAAAGCGCTCTAGACCGAAGGTCTTGAGAACCGCACTTTTTTGTAACCGATACCGTTCGTCCGACGGATGGGTTTGGCAAGCGCCTGCCCGTCAGTCATTCTGGCGGGCGATGTCCTAATGCCACTATCGCATTCAAGGCCGTCGCGTCCCTCCAGCCTCCCTGCGAATAGGTTGTTTATTGTGATGATCGCGTTATCCCGGCCCGAGGTTGTGTATGCCCGATAAGGCGATTGCCGAGGAGCGGCGGCTGGCCGCCCTGCATGCCCTGGAGTTGCTGGACACCGCCAGTTGCGAGAATTTCGACCGGATCTGCCGCATGGCGGCCGAGTACTTCAAGGTGCCGACCGCCTTGATCAGCCTGGTGGATCGCGATCGCCAGTGGTTCAAGTCGCGGGTGGGCTTCGATCAGCCGCAGACCCCCATCAGCCAGTCGTTCTGTGTCTTCACGGTGCAAGGCCGCGAGGTGCTGGAGGTGCGCAACGCGGCGCTCGATCCGCGTTTTTGCGACAACCCGCTGGTGACCCGGGACCAGGGCATCCGCTTTTACGCCGGGGCGCCGCTGTTGACTTCGTCCGGTTACGCCATCGGCAGCCTGTGCATCATCGACAAGGTCGAGCAGCAGTTGAGCATCGTCGAACGCCAGCAGTTGCGGGACATGGCGGCGATGGTCATGGAGCAGATCGAGCAGCGCCAGCGCCTGCGGCGTCGCGACCCGGTCAGCGGCCTGGCCAATCGCGAGCAGTTCCAGGGCGACCTGCGGGACCTGGCCGAGCACCACCTCGGCGAAAAGCGCGTGCTGGTGCTGATCGATGCCCTGGACATGAAGGTCGCCCACGAACTGACCCTGGCCCTGGGGCTGGCGCCTTTCGAGACCATCATCCGTTTTCTCGCGCTGCGCCTGCAGGAGTACCTGGGGCGGCATGTGCGGGTCTATCACGTGTCGGTCAAGCGCTTCGGCTTCCTGCTGCCGGCGCCGGCCGAAGGACTCGACAAGTTGCTCGATGCCCTGGTCAGTCGCCTGCGCCGCCAGCCGCCCGGGCTGGGGTTTCCCATGATTCCCACGGTCTGCGCCGGGACCGTGGAGTTCGAGATCGATACCCAGTCGGTGGACGATGCCTTGCGCAAGGCCATGTTCGCCCTGGAGCTGGCCATGGCCAGGCGCAGTTTCTGGGCGCACTACGATGCCGGGCGCGATCATGCCCAGCGCCGCGCGTTCAACCTGGCCTCGGACCTCAACGATGCCTTGCGCAGTGGCCAGATCTACCTGATGTTCCAGCCACGCTTCGCCTTGCCCGACGGCGCCCAGGTGAGTGCCGAAGCCTTGCTGCGCTGGGAGCATCCGTGGCTGGGGCCGATCTCGCCCGCCGAGTTCATTCCGGTGATGGAGCGCAACGGCCTGATTCATCAGGTGACCCGTTGGGTCATCGACACGGTGTTGAGCAAGTTGCACAGCTGGAGCCTGCCCGAGAGCAGCAAGCTGTCGATCAATCTGTCGCCCAAGGATTTCGAGGACCAGGATATCGCCGAGCTGATCCGCCACGCCTGCGAGCTGCATCGCATCGACCCGCGGCGACTCGAAGTGGAGATCACCGAAGGCGAATGGCTGCGTTCCAACCCGAATGTCCTGGCGCAACTGACGCGCATCCGCGAGTTGGGCATGGATGTGGCCATCGATGATTTCGGTACCGGCTACAGCAACTTCGCCTACCTGCATCAGATCCCGGCCAATGTGGTGAAGCTCGACAAGTCGATGATCACCGACCTGGAGTGCAACACCCAGCACCAGAAGATCGCCCGCTCGATCATCAGCCTGGCCCGCGAGCTGGGCTATCGCACCGTGGCCGAGGGCATCGAGAGTTTCAAATGCCTGCAGATGCTGTATGCGTACGGTTGCGATGAGGCCCAGGGCTATTTCCTCGCCCGACCGATGCTGCAGGAGCGCTTCCTGGCCTGGAGCGGGGCGAACCGCTTTCCGTTGCAGCCCGGCGTCTAGGGCAGGGCTGCTGTTCATCGGCAAGGCTGTGCCTTAGCGGGCCTGGCCGAGGGCCTTGGCCATGGCTTCCCCCGCCAGGGCATGGACCTTGCGGGTCGGGTGCCATTCATCCCAATAGAAATATTCGTCTGGATGGGCGCATGCCGGCTTCACCTCGGGGTAGGTCGGCTGGCACGGCTGGTCGAGCTGGGTCAGGCCCTGTTCGGCAGGCTGGCGGCGCAGTTGGTCGCTGAAGGCGATGTGGTCGAAGTAGGTGATTTGTACATCGAGCTTTTTGCTCTCAGTCACCAGCAGCGGCGGCAGTTGCCGTTCAAGTATCTGCTGATAGCGCAGCGCTTGTTCGCGCTGCCCGCTGGCTACCACTGCCGGAGCATGGCTCAGGTCGGTGCTGCCGATTACCAGGAAATGCCTGGCCCCGGCCTTGGCCAGGCGACTGACGGCATTCTGGATATGGCTGATGCTGCTGGCGGCCAATTCGTCGATCGGCTCCTGGTGGCCGAAGTCGGCGTGCTCGAAAAAGTCGTTGGCGCTGATGAAGATGAAGTACAGCGCGCGAGGGTCGGCCTGGCCTTTGGCGTTGGCCAGGTAGTCGTCGATCTGCCCGCTCACTCCTGTGTCGCGGTATGCGGTCATCCAGGCGTAGTAATTGTTCTGGCCGCTTTTCGCACCGCCAACGGCGTGGTCGGTGAGGGGTAGCCGCAGGCTTTTGGCAAGCACTTCGACGGCGGTCGGACCGTTGCTCCAACGGCCTTGCCAGTACAGCTCGCCGGGCAACTGCTGGGCATCCTTGAATTGGCGGGCGAGCATGTCCCGGGTCAAGCGGTCGCTGGCGCCGTTGTCGGAATAGCTGTCGCCAAAGGCGTAGAGATGATCGAACGAAGGGCCGGCCAGACAGCTGCCGGCGACCAGTGAAAGTGCGAGCAAGGGAACGAGCAGGATCTGGCGCATGGTCGGTCTCTACGGTGAAAGGCGAGGGCTCATCGTAGAAGTTTCGAGCGCTGCCGATGCACCGGATACGACCTGGGCGTAGCCGTACTCGTCCGCGCGTGCCTGTGGGCGACCTGTACGACTAAAGTCTCACCGCGGCGAACGGGCGAGCAAGGCCTTGACCTTTTGCCCGAACGCCAGGGCGGTTTCAAATACCGAATGGACGTGTGTACTTGCCGGGCAATGAGCGCGCCGACTCAAGGAGAGCTGTCACCACGTATACCGGTAGCCGGCGCTGACCGACCAGGGTTTATCCAGCTTCGAGCCATTGGCGTATTCATAGTCGGCATAGACGCGGTGGCTGGCACCCAGCGCGGCAGCGATGCCCAGGCCCAGCTCGGTACGGCCACCGGACAGGTCGGTGCGGGTGGCGATGCCGTTGGTGCGCACCGTACTTTTGCCGTTGAGCTCCTGGGCACGGCCTACCTTGACATAGGGTTGGATAAAATCTGCGTTGGCCAGTTCGATGCGGCGACCCAGCGCGGAGCCTGCCCGTAATTGCAGCGAGTTGCCGGCTCCCGCCGAAACGTCGAGCCCGTTGCTGGCTCGATAGTTATCGCCGTTGACATGGACGACCGCCATGCCTGCCTGCGGCTCCACGAACCAGCCCCCGCCCAGTTGCAGCTGGCGCCCCGTCTCGAGGGTGGCGCCGATGGCGTTCTGGGAGGTTTTGCCCTTCACCCTTTGGCCATCGGTGGCCTCCACCTTGAAGTCCTGCTGTATACGGTTGGCCTTGAACACGCCATCGACGTACCAACCGGAATCCGCCAACCAGGTGGTATAAGCGCCCAGGTGATAGCTGTCGGCACTGCCCGAGCCATCGCCGGAGAAGTGGCGGTCGGCGGAGCTGTAGCCGGCGATGCCGCCGATGTACCAACGGCCATCCTCGACCGGCAGGGATTTGTCGGCGCCGATTTGCATCCCGCTGACGGTCTGCTCGAATGCTCGCGCTCCATGGTTATCGAGCTTCTGACGCTCGCCAAAGCTGCGTATCCAGAGCCCGTCTTGATCCTTGCCCTGACGCAGCTCGCCCATGCGCCTGGCCAGCGTGCCTGACTCCGCATGCCAGATCGCCTGCGCGGTGCTGGCGGCCGAGGTGTTGATCGCCGCGTTGGCAGCCGTCGACAAATGTTCCGGCCGCGGCTTGTCTGGGCCAGGGGGAGTGACCGGTGGCGGCAGCACCGGCGGGGGCTCCACGGGAGGCGGAGTTACTGGAGGGGGGATTATCGCAGGAGGCTCGACCGGGGCGTTTCGTCCGGTATTCAACAGCCTCCAGTCCGTAGGTCGGCCGCCTGCGCTGTCATCGCGCTTGAGCTCATAACGGTAGGTCCCGACGTCCACGACCTGGCCCCTGTTGGCCAACGAGAAGGAGCCTGGACCGCCTTCGGTCTGGATAAGCTTCAGGGCGCCATTGGCCGTCGCAGGTTCGGTCCCGCTGTTGGCCACCAGTACGCGGTGATTGCCCTCGACGGTGCCTGCGACACGCAGCAGGTCACCCTGGCCGGAGCCGATGTTGGTGCGCATTTCGAACAGGCCGCCACCCTTGAGATTGCCGCTGATGTCCAGCGTCTTGAAACCGCTCCCAGGGGTGTCGAAGGAAACGCTGCCCGTCGTGTCCAGGTCCGCTACTGCCGAGTTGCCACGCACGCGCCAGACACTGCTGTCGTCGATGCTCAGTTTGTCCACGGTCCGCCCGTTCCGATCGAGCAGTGCGCCGGTCAGCATGGAATGGTCCTGCAAGCTCAGGCTTGCCGATCCGCTATCGATCGCTACATCGCCTTCGAGGCGGCTGCGCAGTGCATTGAGCTGCACGTTACGCGCGGCGATGTTCAGCTTGGCGTTGTCGCTGCCGGTCCATTCATCCAGCTGCAGGAGGGTGCCATTGTCGCCGTTTCGCGACTTGCCGATGACCGTGCTATCGATCAGGTTCGCAATGAAACCGGAGCCTTTGACGGCGATGCCATTGCCATCCTCGGTTTCGATATGGCTGTTGCGGATCGTCGCTTCATTGTCGACCCCGGCGGTGTTCGAGTAGACCACCATGCCTGCGGCGCCCGTACCGCTGGTACGCATGTCAACGCCGTCCAGCGTGACCGCTGCGCCGCTGTTGCCCATCATCAAGCCGGTGGCGAAGTCTCCTGTGGTGCGTACTGTCGTCCCCGTGGCCTGCAAGCGACCGCCGTTGACCAGCATGCCGTAGGCGGTATTCCCATGGGTGGCCAGCGAGCCGCCTTCGAGCTCGATATTGGATACCGCGGTACGGGAAAACACGCCAACGGCACGATCGCCAAAGGTCTCGATGGCTACGTTGCGAGCGGTGCTTGTCGCGCGGCCGCCACTGCCGGTCCAGGCTTCGGATGAGTAGAGACCGTGGCCACTGGTCCCGTGGGTGGTGATCGAGCCGCCGTCCATGGTGAAAGTACCCGCGCGGTTGTCGACACCCACGCCATTGGCGCCGGTCATCTCGATGGTCGAGTCCTTGACGGATACGACCGCCTTGCTCGGCAGCCAGATGCCTGAAACCTGGGAACCGTTGCTGTCGATCTGTACGCGTTCCAGGGTGGCGCGACTCTCACTTTGTGCGTTGAGGCCATAGCCCGCCTCGGAATGAATCTTCACATCGGTCAACTTGGCCGTGGATTGGGTGATGCTGGCCCCCGAAGCGCTGCCCAGGTGAACACCGGAACTATAGGCGTCGATGGTGCTTTGGGAGAGCGAAAGCGTTCCCCCGGATGTCTCGATACCCCTTCCGCGGAGCGTGCGGATATCGGTATGGGTCGCAGTGACCGAGCCACGATTGATCATGATGCCTCTGCTGCCCCATTGCGTGGCAGTGTCGTTGGCATTCAGCCTGGCCTTGTCCAGGACGATACTCCCACCGTCCTCGGCATTGACCGCGGCGGCTTCCGCTCCCCAGGCGGTAATTTCCAAGCCTTGAGCGGTAATTGTCGAACCTGCTCCCGCACTATTCAGGCCATGGGCGCCATAGCCCCGGGCGCTGATCGTCCCCCCGGTGACTTCGGCCTGGCCGCCCTCGCGGGCGTATACGCCGTGGGACTCCTGTCCTTCGGTGGTGATCGTGTTGCCATTCAGGACGGCTTTGCTGCCGGCGTCCTGCACCACTACGCCTTGGGCATTGCGGTAGCCCTGGGTGTTGATCGTGCTATTGGACAGGTCCAGTGTCCCGCCCGATCTCAGGGTAATACCCGTGGCCCCGACTCCCGTATCGGCGATCCCGGATTCGATGCTGACGCGATCGCCCGCGAGAGCGTTACCGGCACCACTGATAAGGATGGCTGGAGCGACTTGCCGATTGACCACCGTATCGCCGGGGTCGAGCAGCATGGATTCGCCATTGGGCGAGGACAGGTCGATGCTGGGATAGGTGGCCGCTGCCGCGGTCATGGAGAGTGACGGGAACAACACCGCCAGGATGGCGAGAGAGAGGCGAGTCGGCTTCAGTGTCATGGAGTAGGGCTCCGCTGGACGCCGCTCCACACGAATTATCGAATCATCAGACTGCGATATTGATGGATTTCATTCGTACAGAATCGATGGGCGTGAAGGGTTGGCAGGAGTGTCTCGACTGCGCCGACTCCACGAGTCGTCAACGATTCGTGAGTGTGCGGCGAGTTCGAGTGCTTAATTCTCCCCGCCGTTTCTGCACTGCGAACATAAGAAGGTTCTTAAAAACGGCCTTGTATGACACGGCGGCCAGAGCGTGTTTTTCCCGGCTCCCGCAGCGCTTCCAACGCAGGCAATGGCTGCCCCGCCGCGGCGTAACCCTTCAGTGGCTGCCAATACAAACGGGCAAACCATGGCTGCGACAAGGATGTTCGTTGAGATGTTTCAGTAATATCTGACGCGGCAGGCCCAACAGAACCATCACGCTGGCGTGGGCTGGAAGCCTTGGTCGATTGGGGGAGATGGGGTTTTGCGTGTCCGCCTGGTAGTAGCGGCGTTTCCAGGCTCGTCCGCCTTGGGTCGAGACGTCCCGGAATGGGGAAGTGGAGCGGGTGAAGGGAATCGAACCCTCGTTATCAGCTTGGGAAGCTGGAGTAATGCCATTATACGACACCCGCTCGGAGCGGCTGACTTTGTACCAGAAGTGCGCGCGGATTTGAAGTTTTTCTTTGCCGGGCCTGTGTCTGCGAGGCGGCGGGAGACGTGCACGGGCACGCTTCTACGCCGTCATCGCGGTGACGGGGCGAAGACCGTCTTGCGGTCTATCGCGAGCAAGCTCGCTCCTGCGGCAGGGGACGAGTTGCTCGCGATGATGCCACTTCAGATAGCCAGGGCATGGTGGTCCTGCAGGTAGTGATAACGCGGGCGACTGGTGTGCTGGGTCGGTTTGAGAAACCCCATCAGCGCGTTACGGCTGTCCCGGCAGGCGGCCTTGTGTTCCATGTCGAGGAAGTGCCCGGCGGCCTGGATGGTGCTGAACGTCGAGTGCCGGACATGGTTGCCGAACAGCCGGGCGTCATTGGCGGCGGTGTATTCGTCCCATTCGCCGTTCATGAACAGCACCGGTACGTCGATGTTCTTCGCCGCTTTCAGGTAGCACTGGCGGTCGCTGTTGAGGACATGGCTGATGTGGAAGTGCATCTGCCCGTATTCATGCTCGGCCAGGGTGCTGACGTGGCGATAGTTGAAGCGCTTGAATAGCGACGGCAAGTGCTTGCCGATGGTCTCGTTGACCAGGTGCCCGACCCGGTCGCGGTCCAGGCTGCCGAGGTAATTGACACCGCGTTCAAGGTAGTCGCGCATCGGCTCGTTGATCACTGGCGAGAACGAGCTGATCACCGCCTTTTCGATGCGTCGCGGGCGCTGTGCCAGGGCGAGCAGCGTCGGCGCGCCGCCCCAGGAAAACGACATCACATGCTCGGCGGCGAAGTGGTCGATCAGCTCCAGGAGGATCTGTCCTTCGACTTCCTTGGTGAGCATTTTCTCGTGTCTGTTGTGGGCTTTCGAACGACCGGCGTAGGGCTGGTCGTAGAGCACAACATTGAATTGCGGATGCAGGTTCTTCACGGTCTGCGCAAAAGACGCAGTGGTGGCCATTGAGCCGTTGACCAGAATGATGGTCTTTTCTGCGGCATCTGCGCGATAGAACTCCGTGTAAACCCGATACTGACCTTGTATATCCAGCACAGCGATTTCTGGCCTCATGTCATAAGACTCCTGGCAAGCGGGTATGCGCGCAACCGAGGGTGCACGAGATTTGTGACAGGTAGGCATACGCCTGGAATTTTTGAGCCCATGTCGATCCGCAACAGATGGTCGACGGGTGTTGTTATAAGCGGGCAATTTGCCGTAATGCGGGGTGAGCACAGGCGGCTCGGACGGCAAAGGATTTCTTAGAAGTATGTTCGTGACTCATCGGTCACATTTCGGCCGACGGACTGATTCAAGCAGGGAGAGCGCCGTCCCGCAAGTGCCGTTGGTAAATTGTTCGACAACTTTCGGCTGAATGGTCATCGCATCGTCGATGGCTTACAGCGGCTACAGAAATTGTAGGTGCTCAGATCAGGCGGATTTCTTCATCGGTCAGCGGCCGGTACTCGCCGGGCGCCAGGTTTTCATCGAGGGCCAGCGGTCCCATGCGTTCGCGGTGCAGGCGCAAGACCTTGTTGTCGAAGTGGCCGAACATGCGTTTGACCTGGTGGTAACGGCCTTCGACGATGCTCAGCCGCGCGCACCGGGGGCCGAGGATCTGCAGCTCGGCGGGCAGGGTGGTGAGGTCCTCGAAGGCGAAGTACAGGCCCCGGGCGAAGGTCTCGGCGTACTCCGGGCCTATGTCCTGTTCAGTCTCGACGTAATAGCGCTTCGGCAGTTTGGTCTGTGGCTGGGTCAGGCGTCGCGACCAGCTGCCGTCGTTGGTGAGGATCAATAAACCGGTGGTGTTGTAGTCCAGGCGCCCGGCGATGTGCAGCTCGTGCTTGTCCGGTTCGTCCAGCAGGTCGAGCACGGTGCGGTGTTCGGGATCGCGGGTGGCGCTGACGCAGCCCATGGGTTTGTGCAGCATGAAATAGCGCGGTGGCTTGCCGGCCTGCAGCACTTCGTCGTCGAGCTCGACCCGGCTGAATTCGCGCACTTCGGCATGAGGATCGCTGACCACCTGGCCGTCGATGCGGATGCGCTTCGCCACCAGCAACAGGCGCACCTGCTGACGGTTGAAGCGGGGCAGGTTACTGAGGAAGCGGTCAACGCGCATGGCTATCGGCAGGCTGGCAAAGGGCTGCGCATTTTACGGGATCGGCCTGGCGGCCGCTTGCAGTTGCGCCTCGACCCGGGCGCAGCGCGGACACAGGCAGGCACGATCGCGCAGCTCCGGCGGCAGTGCCTGGAGCACCGCCGGGTCGATGCTCACGCTGTAGCACCAGCAGGCCTGGTCGGCGGTACGCGGGTCGGCCAGGCTGCAGTCGTTGCGGGCGCCGCAGGCCGGGCAGAGGCTGGGGCTGTTCAGGGTCGGTTCATTCATAACGGGAGTGAGGCATTTCCACGCAGGTTCGGTTACGGCCAGTCTGCTTGGCACGGTACATCGCATGGTCGGCGCGCGACAGCAGGCTGTGCAGGGTATCGTCCGCCTGCAGCGTGGTCACGCCGATACTGACGGTCAGTTGCATGTTCTTGCCCTCATAGGCGTAGCGCTGTTGCTCGATCAGCTGACGGATTTTCTCGGCGATCTTCAGCGCAGTGGCGCTGTCGGTGTCCTTGAGCAGCACGATGAACTCTTCGCCGCCCCAACGGCAAACGATATCGGATTTGCGCAGGCAGCTTTCCAGGTGCCGGGCGAAGCCGCTCAGCACCTGGTCGCCGGCGAGGTGGCCATAGGTGTCGTTGAGGCGTTTGAAGTGGTCCAGATCCAGCAGCAGCGCGGTCAGTGGCTTGGACTCACGCCTGGCTTCGTGCATGGCCTGGGCGGCCAGCAGGTCGAAGCCGCGGCGGTTGTGCAGGCCGGTGAGGCTGTCGAGGGTGGCCTGGGTTTCGATCTTGCGCTGGAAGCGTCTGACCACGCCGTTGAGCAGGGTCAGCACGATCAGGGTGATCGCCAGGCAGATCAGCAGGTTGAGGTACAGCGAGCGGCGGATATCGCCCAGGGCGCTGTCCTCGCGCTTGTCGACGAACAGGTACCAGTTCAGTTCGGGAATGAAACGCACATTGAGAAAGTGCCGCCGGTCTGGGGCGCTGTACTCGTAGCTGCCGCTGTGGGGCTTGGGCAGCCTGACCTGCAGGTCGCGCAGGTTTTCCAGTTCGGACAGCGACTGGCCGGCCCGCGCGCCCTGCGGACCGCCTTCGGTCCCGGTGAGGACGATCCGGCCCTGGGTATCGACGAAATACACACTGCGCTGATAACGCTGCTGGTAGCGGTCGATCAGCTTGACCACCGCGTCTACCTTGAGGCCGACACCGGCGACGCCGATGAAGTTGTCCTGGTAGTCGTAGACCTTGTAGTTGATGAAAAACGTCAGGTTGTTCTGGTTGGCCTGGTCCGGATCGACGTTGATTTCATACGGGGTGGCCATGTCGCGGACGCGGAAATACCAGGCGTCGCGGGGGGTATCAGGGGCGATTTTTTTCAGCACACCCTTGGCGTGGTAGTAGGTCAGGGTGCTGTTGGAGACGAAGAACGCGGTGTAGGCGCCGTAGTGGGTCATGACTTCGTTGAGGTAGCGGGTCATCTGCTCGGGATCGCGCTCGCCACCCATTACCCAGTCGCGCATGAAGGTATCGCGGGACATCATCGAAGAAATCAGGATCGGTCGTACCAGGTCTTTCTGGATCTCCGAATACACGGTGTCGGAGGTCAGCGGCAGCTCGGTGTTGACGATGTTGTCGCGGATCGAGGTGCGCGAGGCGTAATAGCTGAGCAAGGACGTGGCCATAAAACCGCCACCCAGCAGCGCGATGAGCGTGATGATCAACCAGCGCTGCGAATACAGCGGGGAACTAAGCGGCATGGGCGATTCCCTGGCAGTGACCCGATGCAAGCATTCTAGTGGCCGCGCCGACGAGTAGCTGGTTGATTTGATAGCTCGCCAGCAATGGCCTGTAGCCAGCGAAAACCGGGCCTTCTCGGATCCAAAATTCTCGCCTGGCGACTTGTATCAAGGTGTAACTGAAATCGCACCAGACCCCGTTTTCGCGGTCAGATATTTCGTCAGCCAGAACATCCTTGGCTGCCGCCGGCCAGCGTCGCTGGCATGGCCCATCAGCGGTCCAGGAGGCCGCCATGTATCGTCGAATTCTTCTCACTGCGTTCCTGGGTTTGGCTCTTTCTGCCTGCGTTCCCTATTACGACTACGACGGAGGTTCCACTTACTACCGCTCTGAGGTCTATACGACGCCGGCGCCGGTCTACTACGGCGGTTCCTATTATTCTTCCGGCCGCGGCTATTACGCGCCGCGTTATTACCAACCTGCGCCCCGGTACTACCAGCCGCGGTATTACCAACCGGCTCCGCGCTACTACCAGTCGGCGCCGCGGGCGGTTTACCGCGCCTACCCGAACCGTGGCTGGGATGGCCACCGCCAGGGCTGGAACAACGACTACCGGCATGACGGCCGCCGCGATTATGACGGCCGGCGTGGCGGTCGAGACTGGAGCGATCGCGGTCGCGACGATCACCGTCGTGACCGTCATCACAACCGCTGATCTGCCCACAACGAACAAGCGGCGCCTGGAGCGCCGCTTTTTTCATGGCGGGCATTTTTAGAAGTCCGACAGATCCGCCAAGGGGTGACGGCCTTCCCAGGCCTTGTGGAAATGCGCTTGCACCACGGCGGCGGGAATGCTGTTGATGTCCGGCCAGTGCCAGCGGGGCTTGTGGTCCTTGTCGATCAAGCGCGCCCGCACCCCTTCGCTGAATTCAGGATGCCGGCAGCAGTTCAGGCTCAGGGTGTATTCCATCTGGAACACCTGGGCCAGGGACAGGTGCCGGGCCCGTTGGATCTGTTCCCAGACCAGGCAGGCGGTCAGTGGGCAGCCCTCGCCGAGGGTTTTCGCCGCCCGCGCGAGCAGGGCATCCGAGTGATTGTGCAGCTGGCTGATGGCGCGCCAGGCACAGCGTACGTCGCTGACGTCCAGCCATTCGTCGATCTGCTGGCGCCGTGGCAACCATTGGGCCGCGGGCATCTGCTCCATGGCTTCCTGTTGCAGGGCCTTGAGCAGGCTGTTGAGCTGCATCGGCGTCTGTTCCTGCCAGTTGAGCTGCAGCAGCCCGTCGATCAGCGCTTCCTGCTGGTCGTCCCGCAGGAAGCGGTCGGCCAGGTCCAGGTCGATGGCGTCGCGGCCGTTGATGTGCGCGCCGGTCAGGCCGAGGAACAGCCCGAGCTTGCCCGGCAGGCGCGAGAGGAACCAGCTGGCGCCGACATCCGGGTACAGGCCGATGCTGATTTCCGGCATCGCCAGGCGGCTGCTCGGCGTGACGATACGAATGCTGGCGCCCTGCAGCAGGCCCAGGCCGCCACCGAGCACATAGCCGTGGCCCCAGCAGATCAGCGGTTTCGGGTAGGTGTGCAGGTGATAGTCGAGACGGTATTCCGCGGCGAAGAACTGCGCAGCCAGCGGCGGTACTTCGCCGGGGTGGGCCAGGCAGGCCTGGACCAGGCTGCGCACTTCGCCGCCGGCGCAAAAGGCCTTGGCGCCGTTGCCGCGCAACAACACGCAGACCACTTGCGGGTCCTTGGCCCAGGCTTCCAGGCGATCGCTCAACAGATGGATCATCGGCAGGGACAAGGCGTTGAGGGATTGTTCGGCATCCAGGCTGGCAATTGCGATGCGTGCGCCATCGGTGCCGGTGAGTTCTTCGAAGTGCAGATTCATCGTGACCTCGATCGGGAATTTGAGCGTTCAGTATGATCGCTATAGGCGAAAGTGGCGGTTCTGCGTCAGATCAATTGACAAGCGTGGTGGGCTTTCCTAGGGTGCGCCCATTGATTTTACCGGGTGCAACCATGACCGATGACGACCGTATCAAACTCGAACCCAGCTGGAAGCAGGCGCTGCGTGCCGAATTCGACCAGCCTTACATGGCGGAGTTGCGCGAGTTCCTGCGTCAGGAACATGCCGCCGGCAAGGAGATCTACCCGCCGGGCCCGTTGATCTTCAACGCGCTGAATTCCACGCCGCTGGACAAGGTCAAGGTGGTGATCCTCGGCCAGGACCCTTACCACGGCCCGGGCCAGGCCCACGGCCTGTGCTTCTCGGTGCAGCCTGGCGTACCGGCGCCGCCGTCGCTGGTGAACATCTATAAAGAGCTCAAGCGCGACCTGAACATCGACATGCCCAACCACGGCTACCTGCAGAGCTGGGCCGACCAGGGCGTGCTGATGCTCAACACCACCATGACCGTGCAGCGGGCCAACGCCGCTTCCCACGCGGGCAGGGGCTGGCAGCATTTCACCGACCGGATCATCGAAGTGGTGAGCCAGCACCAGCCACACCTGGTGTTCCTGCTGTGGGGTTCCCACGCCCAGAGCAAGCAGAAGCTGATCGATGCCACCAAGCACCTGGTGCTGACCTCGGTACACCCGTCGCCCTTGTCAGCGTACCGCGGCTTTATCGGTTGCGGGCATTTCAGCCGGACCAACAAGTACCTCGAGCAGAATGGCGAGACACCGATCGAATGGCGCTTGCCGCCGGTTTGATGGAGGGTTGAAGACCGTCATCGCGGGCAAGCCTCGCTCCTGCAGAAACAACGCAAAACCCTGTAGCCGCTGCCGCAGGCTGCGATAGGTCCGAAGGACCTCGGCGATTCTGTACATTGCGCCCCCTTTGGGGTCGATCGCAGCCTGCGACAGCGGCTACAGGGGACCGGCTTCAGTCCGGTTTCTTGTCCCAATGCCGGAACAGCGGCTCGGCCAGAAACAGCACGAACAGCAAGCGCATCACCTGCATCGCCGTCACCAGCGGCACCGACAGTTGCAGGGTCTCGGCCGTCAGGCTCATTTCCGCGATGCCGCCGGGCATCATGCCCAATGTCAGCGAACGCAAATCCAGATGAGTCAAGGCGCTCAGGGCCACGGCCGCAAGGCTGGCGATCAGCATGGTCAGCGCCGTGCCGATCAGGGTGCGGCCCATGAACGAGGGCGCGCGGCGGAAGAACTGGCGATTGAAGTGACAACCCAGGCCGCTGCCGATCAGCCACTGGCCGATCTGGCTGCCGTCGTCCGGCAGGCCGATGTGCAGGTCCCAGCCGATACTGACCGCGGCGCTGACCAGCAGCGGCCCGAACAGCCAGGGGTTGGGCTGGCGCAGACGCTGCCAGAGCCAGGCGAGCAGGGCGCCCGCCGGAAACAATACGGCCAGCCAGCGCCAATCGACGCTGGCCGGATGCAATTGGGGCACGCCTTCACCCAACAGGTACTTGAAGGCCGCCGGTACACACAAGACCACCACCAGCACCCGCAGGCTTTGCCCGGCCGCCACACGGCTGAGCACCGCGCCGTTGCGCGCGCCGAGGTTGACCATCTCGCCGGAGCCGCCCGGCATGCTGGAGAAGAACGCGGTGGCCCGGTCCTCACCGGTGCGCCGCAGCAGCCAGACCCCGACCACGCTGGACAGGCTGGTGACCAGGGCCCCGAAGAAGATCAGGCCGAAATGGCTCATGACCTGCTCCATCACCACCGGGGTGAAGTGCAGGCCGATGCCGATCCCCACTACCCATTGCCCGCATTTGCGGCCGCCGGGGATTTCCCCCAGTTGCCAGGGCGTCAGGCAGCGAACCAGGATGATCGCCAGCAACGAGCCGACCATCCACGGCAGCGGCCAGCCGATCTGGCTGGCGAGGTAACCGCCGACCAGACCGACCAGGGGCGTACCCCACCACTGTTTGAAGCTGACCTCAGACATCGGCCACGGCGCGTTGCAGGGCCGAGCGCTTGCGCCAGATGCGGATCATTGGCATCAGCAGCATGATCACGGTCAGCACCCAGACGCCGACGGTGATCGGGCTGGACCAGAGGATTTCCAGCGCGCCGTTGGAGATCGACAGCGCGCGACGCAGGTTCTGCTCCATCAGCCCGCCGAGGATAAAGCCCAGCAACACTGGCGACAGCGGGAAATCCAGCTTGCGCAGGATGTAGCCGAAGATGCCGATGCCGACCATCAGGAACAGGTCGAAGGTGGTGGCGTGCACCGCGTAGACGCCGATCCCGGTAATGATTGCGATCACCGGCACCAGGGCCCAGTTCGGCACGGCGAGGATGCGGGTGAAGACGCGGATCATCGGGATATTGAGGATCACCAGCATGATATTGGCGATGAACAACGAGGCGATCAGGCCCCAGACGATGTCCGGTTGCTGCTGGAACAGCAGCGGGCCCGGGGTGATGTTGTACAGCGACAGGGCGCCGATCATCACCGCGGTGGTGCCCGAGCCCGGGACGCCGAGGGTCAGCATCGGTACCAGGGCGCCGCAGGCCGAGGCGCCGATCGCGGTTTCCGGAGCCGCCAGGCCGCGCTTGTCACCCTGGCCGAACGTGCCGCTGGCGCCGGCGATGCGTTTTTCGGTCATGTAGGCCACGGCGCTGGCCAGGGTCGCGCCGGCACCCGGCAAGACGCCCATGATGAAGCCCAGCAGGCCGCAACGGATGTTCACCACGAACACCGACGCCGCTTCCTTGAAGTTGAACATCATGCGCCCGGTGGCTTTCACCGCTTCCTGGCCGCGATGGGTTTTTTCCAGCAGCAACAGGATCTCGCTGATGGAGAACAGGCCCAGTACCAGCACCACGAACTGGATGCCGTCGGTGAGGTGGATGTTATCGCCGGTGAAGCGGTACACGCCGCTGTTGGCGTCGATGCCGACCGACGACAGGAACAGCCCGATCAGCGCGGCGATAAAGGTCTTGATCGGTCGGTCACCCGCCATGCCGCCGAGGCAGACAATGGCGAACACCATCAGCACGAAGTACTCCGCCGGGCCGAAGGCGATCGCCCATTTCGCCAGCAGCGGGGCGAACATCACCATGCCGCAGGTGGCGATGAAGGCGCCGATGAACGAGCTCCAGGCCGACAGCGACAGGGCCACCCCGGCCAGGCCCTGGCGCGCCATCGGGTAGCCGTCGAGGGTGGTCATCACGGTGGAGGCTTCGCCCGGGATGTTCAGCAGGATCGAACTGATCCGGCCGCCGTATTCGCAACCCAGGTACACCGCCGCCAGCAGGATCAGCGCCGACTCCGGTGGCAGGCCGAGGGCGAAGGCGATCGGGATCAGCAGTGCCACGCCGTTGATCGGGCCCAGGCCCGGGAGCAGGCCGACCACGGTGCCGATCAGGGTGCCGGTCAGGGCGGTGACCAGGTTGTAGGGGCTCAGCGCGACGCCGAAACCCTGGCCCAAATAGCCAAGCGTATCCATATCAGTTCTCCAGAACGTCGAGCAGGCCCAGGGGCAGTGGCACGTCCATCACCCGGTCGAAGAGCAGGTACAGACCGATGGCCATCAGCGTGGTGACCACGGCGCTGGGCACCCAGCGGCCGCCGTACAGGCGCGCCATCGGAATGCCGATCAGGATGCTGCTGAGAATGAAACCCAGGGGTTCGAACAGACCGGCGAAGATCAGCAGCAGGACCACGCAGATGCTGATCTTGGTCAGGGTTTCACGGTCCAGCGGCGGCTCGTCTTCGCTGTGCTTGATCGGCGCCGGGCGAAACACCATGTACAGCAGCGCCAGGCCCATCAGCCCGAGCATCAGCAGGGGAAAGGCGCGCGGGCCGACCGGCTCGTAGGAAAAGGCAGCCTGGTAGGGCCAGGCCATCAGTGCCAGGCCCAGGCAGACCAGGAGCAGCACTGAGGCGAAAATACGTTGTAAGAGCATGGCAAACTCCTGGGCCCTGCCCCCGCGAAAGGGGCAGGACCGCTAGACAGGGGCGATTACTGGATCAGGCCGAACTCTTTGGCCAGGGTCTTGTAGTCGGCCACCTGTTTCTTCACGTAGGCGTCCAGTTCCGGCCCGGTCATGGCGAACGGGAAGAGTTCGCGCTGGTCGCGCAGCTTGGCGAACTCTTCGGAAGCCAGCAGCTTGTCGAAGGCGTCTTTCCACCAGGCGTAGTCTTCGTCGCTGACCTTCGGCCCGAGGTAGAAGCCGCGCACCACTGGCCAGACGATGTCGTAGCCTTGCTCCTTGGCGGTCGGGATGTCCTTCATTTCCGGCTCGTCCAGGCGCTTGTCGGAGAACACCGCGAGCAGGCGCATGTCACCGCTCTGGATGTGCGGCATGGAGTCGGAGATGTCGGTACTGCCAACCTGGATGTGTCCGCCCAGTAGCGCAGTGGCGATTTCACCGCCGCCTTCCAGGGCCACGTAGCGCAGGTCGCGCGGGTTGATCCCGGCGGCCTTGGCGATCAGTGCGGTCTGCATCCAGTCCTGGCTGCCGACGGTACCGCCGGAGCCGATCACCACCGAGCTCGGGTCTTTCTTCAGGGCCTTGACCAGGTCGTCGAGGGTCTTGTACGGCGAGTCGCTCTTCACGGCGATGGCGCCATAGCTGGTGCCGACCGCGGCCAGCCAGCGCACCGCGCTTTCATCGAAGCGGCCGAACTTGCCCTGGGCCAGGTTCAGCAGCGAACCGCTGGACCAGGCCACCAGCGTGCCGGCGTCGGCCGGACGCTGGGCCACCACCGCGTTGTAGGCCACCGCGCCGACACCGCCGGGCATGTAGGTCACGCGCATCGGTTTGGTCAGCAGCTTTTCGTTGACCAGCGCGCTCTGCGCCAGTTTGCAGGTCAGGTCGAAACCGCCGCCGGGGGAGGCCGGGGCGATGCATTCGGGGCGCTTGGGTTCGCCACTGGCGGCGAGCAGTTGACCGGCGAACAGCATACAGCCGGCGGCGAGGGCCAATTTACGCAGTGATGGGTTCATGCTTGTCTCCACAGGAGTTGTTGTTGTGTATTGCATGCCAGGGGCTTCGGCAGGTGTCAGCACTTGCCGAAGGTCGGTCGATTACCAGAGCGCCAGGCTGTAGCTCACCAGCAGGCGCACTTCATCCGCATCGCGGGCCGAATAGTTGGAACGGTAGGTGGCGTTGCGCAGGCGCACCGCGACGTCCTTGAAGGTGCCGCTTTGCACCACGTACTTGATCTCGGTGTTGCGTTCCCATTCCTTGCCGGTGTCGCCGTTTTTCAGGGCGATGTTGTCACCGCTCAGGTAGCGGGTCATGAAGGTCAGGCCGGGGATGCCGAGCTTGCCGAAGTCGTAGTCGTAGCGGGCTTGCCAGGAGCGCTCTTCGGCGCCGGCGAAGTCGTTGATCTGCACGAAGTTGACCAGGTACGGGTCGGCCCCGTCGAGGTAGGGGAAGGCGCTGTCGCCGGACATGTGCTGGTAGCCGGCGCTGAGTTTATGCCCGTTCAGGGCGTAGCTCACCAGGCCGTTGAGGGATTTGTTGTCGATCTTGCCGCCGCGGGCCTGGCCCTGGTCGTCACTGACGGCGAAGCGCAGGTCCGTGGCGAAGGTGCCCGGGCCCATCGGCTGCGAGGCGAGCAGGCCGAAGAAGTGCTGGTTGTAGACCTCGGCGAGCTGGGCGAAGTGGTAGCTGCCGATGATCTTGTCGGTGAACTTGTAGTCCAGGCCGCCGAAGTCGAAATGCTTGCCGGCGACGGTGCCGGCGAAGCGGCTGTTCTTGTTGTTGAGGGCGATGTCCTCGAAGTCGGTACTGTCGCGATCCTTGGCTTTCTCCAGGCGCCCGCCGGTGAAGGTCAGGTTCTTGATTTCCTTGGAGGTCAGCAGGCCGCCTTCGAAGGTCTGCGGCAGGATGCGCCCGTCGTTGGGCTTGATGGTCGGCAGTTCCGGAATCAGGCTGCCGATCTTCAGTTCGGTGGCGGAGATCTTCACTTTGCCGGTCAGGCCGACCTTGGAGTACTCGTCGGCGGCGCGCCCGTCGTCGTGGGTCGGCAGCAGGCCGGTGCCGGTGCGGTCGGGGCTGGAGTCGAGCTTGATGCCGAGCATGCCCAGCGCATCGACGCCGAAGCCCACGGTGCCGTCGGTGTAGCCCGATTGCAGGTTGAGCATGAAGCCCTGGGCCCATTCGTCGCGCTTGGATTGCTGGGCACTGGTGCCGCTGCGGAAATCGCGGTTGAAGTACATGTTGCGGGTTTCGAGGGTGGCGCTGCTGTCTTCGAAGAAGGCGGCCTGGCTGATCGGTGAGAAACCGGCAAGGGCGGCGGCGCTGGCGAGGGCGGTGTGGCTCAGACGGGAAAAACGAACAGGCTGGCAAGCCTGAGGCTGCATGGACAGCATCGTGTTGTACTCCGTTATTGTTCTTATTGGCGAAAACGCTTCGAGGCGTTTTTCGGGAGGCCACCGGGGGGTAGCCACGGAAGTCGAAACAATCCGTGACAGGACTCTAAAGGGCCAACCTTTCGCTAACCTTTCAGCAGACTTTCACGGTTTTCGGGCTTCACAGCAGCGGTCCCGGCTGTAAACTCCGCGGCAATAAAAAGTGCCGTCGATCCCCTGAACGAGGTAGGAAATCCATGCGCGTGCTTCTCGTCGAAGACCACCTGCAGCTGGCTGAAAGTGTCGCCCAGGCGCTCAAGAGCACGGGTTTGACCGTGGATGTGCTGCACGATGGGGTCGCCGCGGACCTGGCCCTGGGCAGCGAGGATTACGCCATGGCGATCCTCGATGTGGGCCTGCCGCGCCTGGACGGTTTCGAAGTGCTGGCGCGCCTGCGAGCGCGGGGCAAGAACCTGCCGGTGCTGATGCTGACCGCGCGCAGCGATGTGAAGGACCGGGTCCACGGCCTCAACCTGGGGGCGGACGACTACCTGGCCAAGCCCTTCGAGCTGACCGAGCTGGAAGCGCGGGTCAAGGCCCTGCTGCGGCGCAGCGTGCTCGGCGGCGAGCGGGTGCAGCGCTGCGGAGTGCTGGCCTACGACCTCGATACCCGGCGTTTTACCCTCGGTGAAGAACTGCTGACGTTGACCTCTCGCGAGCAAGCGGTGCTCGAGGCGCTGATCGCCCGGCCGGGGCGGGTCATGAGCAAGGAGCAACTGGCTTCCCAGGTCTTCGGCCTGGATGAAGAGGCCAGCCCGGATGCCATCGAGATCTATGTCCATCGCTTGCGCAAGAAGCTCGATGGCCAGCCGGTGGCCATCGTCACCTTCCGTGGCCTCGGCTACCTGCTGGAAAGCCGCGATGCATAGGCCCAGCAGCCTGCGCTGGCGCCTGCTGTGGAACCTCGCGCTGCTGCTGGTGGTATTGATGCTGGCCAGCGGCCTGAGTGCCTACTGGAACGGCCGCGAGGCGGCGGACACCGCCTACGATCGGACTTTGCTGGCCTCGGCGCGGACCATTGCCGCCGGTCTGTCCCAGCGCGACGGTGGCCTGAGCGCCAATGTGCCCTATGTCGCCCTCGATACCTTTGCCTACGACAGCGCCGGGCGGATCTATTACCAGGTCAACGACATCCACCAGCAGCTGATTTCCGGTTACGAAAACCTGCCCGGTCCGCCGCCAGGCACGCCTCGCACCGACGATTATCCGGCGCTGGCGCGGTTCTACGATGCCACCTATCAAGGGCAGAACGTCCGGGTGGTGAGCCTGCTCAAGGCGGTCAGCGAGCCGAATATGAACGGCATGGCGGAGATTCGCGTGGCGGAGACCGACGAGGCGCGGGTCCGCATGGCGCGCAGCCTGATGGCCGATACCCTGTTGCGCCTGGGCATGCTGGCCATGGGGGCCTTGTTGCTGGTGTGGTTCGCGGTCAGCGCCGCGTTGCGCCCGCTGGAGCGTTTGCGCAGTGCGGTGGAAGAGCGCCAGCCCGACGACTTGCGGCCGTTGCCGCTGGTCGAGGTGCAGCGCGAGTTGTGGCCACTGGTGCGGGCGCTGAATCACTTCACCGAGCGGCTGCGTGGGCAGTTCGAGCGCCAGGCGCAGTTCATCGCCGATGCCGCACACGAATTGCGCACCCCGTTGGCGGCACTCAAGGCGCGCCTGGAACTGGGGCTGCGGGCCTCGGAGCCCGAGACTTGGCGCAGTACCCTGGAAAGCGCCGCCCAGGGCACCGATCGCCTGACTCACCTGGCCAATCAGTTGCTGTCCCTGGCGCGGATCGAAAACGGTGCCCGGGCGATTGCCGAGGGCGGCGCGCAATTGCTCGATCTCAGCCAGCTGGCTCGCGAACTGGGCATGGCCATGGCGCCCTTGGCCCACGCCCGGGGGATCGCCCTGGCCCTGGAAGCCGACGAGCCGGTCTGGCTACGCGGCGAGCCGACCCTCTTGAACGAGCTGCTGAGCAACCTGGTGGACAATGCCCTGGCCCACACCAGGCCGGGCGGAAACGTGATCCTGCGGGTCAGTGCACCGGCGGTGCTGGAGGTGGAGGACGACGGCCCGGGGATTCCGCTGGAAGACCGCGATCGGGTATTCGAGCGTTTCTACCGGCGTAACCCCCATGTCGCCGGTTCCGGCCTGGGCCTGGCGATTGTCGGCGAAATCTGTCGCGCCCATCTGGCGCAGATCAGCCTGCACGATGGCGCGCAGGCGGGGCTGAAGGTGCGGGTGAGTTTTAACGCGGGCTAGAGGCTTGCGGTACAGGTTCAGTAGAACATTGACCGCGACTCGGCCAGATCGCTGCACATTGCCTTGTTCTCGGGGTCGATCCCGAGCTTCTTGAAGGCCGGTACGCTGAGGAGATCGATCTTCGCCAGCGGATGATCGGTGTCCTTGTGGCAATACAGGCTGGCGACCTGCACCAGGTCGACGTAATCCACACGCACGGATTGGCGCTTGAAGTCCAGGTACTGCCCCGGCAATTTCGCCAGCTGTTCCGGAAACTCCCAGACCTGTAGCAACTTGTCGCCCAGTAACGGGTGGATGCGTTCGATCACGTGGTTGAGGCTGACCGGGTCGGACAGCAGCTCATAGTGATCTTCCGCATAGGTCAGGATCGGCAGCACGCCGATCTGATGCACCAGCCCGCCAAGGGCGGCCTGGTCGGGTTTCAACTGGGTATGGCTGCGGCACAGGGCATAGCTGACGCCGGCCACTTCCAGGCTTTTGCGCCAGACGTCGTGCATTTTCTGTGCGATCACCTCCGAGCGGGCATGGAAAATCTGCTCCATGACCAGGCCGATGGCCAGGTTGCTGCTGTAGTTGACCCCCAGCCGGGTAATCGCGGTGTGCAGGTCGGTGACTTCCTGGGTGGCGCGCAGCAGCGGGCTGTTGACCACTTTGATCAGGCGCGCCGACAGCGCCGTATCACGGCCAATCACTTTGCTCAGGGTACTGACGCTGATTTCCGGATCTTCAGCGGCCCGGCGAATCTGCAGGGCCACTTCCGGTAACGTTGGCAGAACCAGGTCATCGTTATCGATGGCCTCAACCAAATCCTGTTGGACCTTTTCCGCCAGCTCGCTCATTTCTGTTCTCTAGGGGTATTGCAGGAAGTTGCGGCGATCAGCGCTGGATTTCTCGATCGCGATCCAGCTGGTAAGGCAAGTCCAGCAACTGCAGCCCGGGGCCTTCGAGCGCGCCGAGATGGAGATTGCCATCCTCTGCGGCTTCGGCTTGCAGTACGGCCAGGAGTTCAATGTTTTGTTCGGCGCGCGCGGCGATCACCACTTCGCCGATGGAGCTGCCGTGGGTCGGGGAGAACAGTGGGGTGCCGGGCTCCGGCAACTCTTCGGCGTTCAGGGCCAGGCGGTAGAGGCGGCGCTTGAGTTTGCCCAGGTACTGCATGCGGGCGACGATTTCCTGGCCGGTGTAGCAGCCTTTCTTGAAACTGACGCCGCCGATGGCCTGCAGATTGAGCATTTGCGGGATGAACAGCTCGCGGGTGGCCGGCATGACCTGGCCGATACCGGCGCGGATCTGGCCCAGCAACCATTGGTTGAGATCGCCTTCGGGCAGTTGCGCGGCCAGCTTTTCGCGCAGGCCTTCAGCTTTATCTGCCGGGGCCCAGAGCTCGGCCCGGTCCGCTGAGACACGAATGGCGATCAGGCCGTCGTTGCGGGCGATTGCACCGTCTTCCGCCGGCAGCTGCAGCCCGAGACCGGCCAGCAGCGCATCGGCGTTGCCCAGGCCGAAGCGCGCCCACAGGGCGCTTTCATCGCTGAGCTTGGCCTTGGAAAACACCGCGTATTTTTTCAGGTCCGCCAGTTGCGGTTCCAGCAACTCGGTGGCCATGGCCAGCAGGCAGCCATCGCCTTCGAGCAGGATGCGAAAGCTCGATTGCATGCGGCCTTTCTGGGTGCAACGGGCGCCCAGGCTGGATTGGCTATCGCTGAGGTAATTGAGATTGCAGGTCAACTGGCCCTGAAGGAACTTGCTGGCATCGGGGCCGCGGACGGCGAGAACGCCCTCGTGGGACAGGGAGCAGAAAAAAGCGGAATCAGCCATGGGTCATCGCAGGGTAAAAAGTCTGGCGAACATCATAAGGTGGCGCCCTTGAAATGGGTAGTTCACAAAGGATGGGTGGTGACCGACCAAAGCCGACTGTTCTGGCGTCCGTCGGACTGTATACTTGCGCTCTATTTGAGGAGCGCTCCATGGTCGAAGATGTTGAACTGAACCGCCTCTACTGGCACAGCCGCCGCGGCATGCTGGAACTGGACGTGTTGCTGGTGCCATTCGTGAAAGAAGTCTATCCGCATCTGAACGATGTTGATCGTGCCTGCTACGTCCGGCTGCTCGAATGCGAAGATCAGGACATGTTCGGCTGGTTCATGGAACGCTCCGAATCCGAAGATCCCGAGCTGCAACGCATGGTCCGCATGATCCTGGATCGTGTCCAACCCAAGTAACACCTTCGAATGCCGCTGGCAGCCTTCCAGGCAATTGCTGGCGGCCTATCTCCTGGCCCAGTTGTTCGCGCTGGGCGCCTTGCTGATGCTCGATATTCCGTTCTGGGCCTGCCTGCTCGGGGTTGTGCTGTGCCTGGGGCATGGAGTCTGGGCGTTGCCGCGGCGGATTTTGCTGAATCACCCCTCGGCTTTCAGCGGTCTGCGTCGTAATGCCGATGGCTGGCAGTTGTGGTGCGCGGCGCAGGGCTGGCGGCCGGTGCAACTGTGCCCTGACAGCCTGGCGCTGCCGTTGCTGGTGGTGTTGCGTTTTCGCCTGCCGGGCGAGCGCTGGGTGAGGTCGGTCTGTGTGCCGCGGGATACGCAGGCGGCCGATGTGCATCGGCGCCTGCGCGTGCGGCTCAAGTTCAGTCGCCGTAGGTGGGCGGCACCAGAATAGTGTCCAGTGCCTCGGGCAGCAGGTTCGGGTAGTCGAGGGTGTAATGCAGGCCGCGGCTTTCCTTGCGCTCCATGGCTGAACGAATCATCAGCTCGGCGACCTGGGCCAGGTTGCGCAGCTCGATCAGGTCGCGACTGACCTTGTAGTTGCTGTAGAACTCATCGATTTCGTCCAGCAGCATGCGCACCCGGTGCTGAGCTCGTTGCAGGCGCTTGTTGGTGCGCACGATACCGACATAGTCCCACATGAATCGCCGCAGTTCGTCCCAGTTGTGCGCAATGATCACGTCTTCGTCGGAATCGGTGACCTGGCTGGCATCCCAGGCGGGCAGGGCGATCGGAATGGCGATCTGTGGCAGTTGCTCGAGAATGTCGGTGGCCGCGGAACGGGCATAGACGAAGCATTCCAACAGCGAGTTGCTGGCCATGCGGTTGGCGCCGTGCAGGCCGGTGAAGCTGGTTTCGCCAATGGCATATAGGCCCGGAACGTCGGTGCGGCCCTGCTGGTCGACCATCACCCCGCCGCAGGTGTAGTGCGCGGCCGGTACCACCGGGATCGGCTGCTTGGTGATGTCGATGGAGAACTCCAGACAGCGTTCGTACACGGTCGGGAAGTGGCTTTTGATAAAGGCTTCCGGCTTGTGGCTGATGTCCAGGTACACGCAGTCGATACCCAGGCGCTTCATTTCATGGTCGATGGCCCGGGCGACGATATCCCGCGGCGCCAGTTCGGCACGCGGGTCGAAACGCGGCATGAAGCGTTCACCGTTGGGCAGCTTCAGGAGCGCGCCCTCGCCGCGCAGGGCCTCGGTGATCAGGAAACTCTTGGCCTGCGGATGGTAGAGGCAGGTCGGGTGGAACTGGTTGAACTCCAGGTTGGCCACCCGGCAGCCCGAACGCCAGGCCATGGCGATGCCATCGCCACAGGCGCCATCGGGGTTGCTGGTATAGAGATAGACCTTGGCGGCACCGCCGGAAGCGAGGATGACAAAACGCGCACCGTAGGTGTCGACTTCGCCGGTGGCACGGTTGAGTACATAGGCACCGAGGCAGCGATCACCTTCCAGCCCCAGGCGTTTTTCGGTAATCAGATCGACGGCGACCCGCTGTTCCAGCAGTTCGATGTTCGGGCGTTGCCGGGCCTGGTCCAGCAATGTGGTGAAGATGGCTGCGCCGGTAGCGTCGGCGGCATGGATGATGCGGCGATGGCTGTGGCCGCCTTCGCGGGTCAGGTGGAATTCGAAACCGCCGTCTTCATTGCCCGATTGTTCGTCACGGGTGAAGGGCACGCCCTGATCGATCAGCCATTGAATGGCTTCGCGGCTATGCTCGACGGTAAACCGTACCGCGTCTTCATGGCACAGGCCGCCACCGGCATTGAGGGTGTCGTCGACGTGGGATTCTACGGTGTCGGTGTCGTCCAGCACTGCCGCGACGCCACCCTGAGCCCAATAGGTCGAGCCATTGGCGAGATCGCCCTTGCTCAATACGGCGATGCGCAGATGACCGGGCAAGGTCAGCGCAAGGCTCAAACCGGCAGCGCCGCTGCCTATCACCAGAACATCGTGTTGAAACTGTTGGCTCATTGGAAGATTCCGCTCAAAAGCGACCCGGGTCGGGGTTGGCGCAAGACGCCTGGATCGGCGAGTCAAAGCAGCCATGCAGCCCACTAGTATATAGAGGGGGGGATCGGCACAATAGCGGTGCCTTCGTGGCATTATGAAATTATGGGCGCGGGAAAGGCGGTCTTGCGAGGCAGTGATGGGTGGCTCGATTTTTCCGTCAAATCGGGGAGCTGGCGACTGTATCGAAGATGTAGCAACCTTTTTCTCTTCATGGTTACACAATGTTCGCCCTGCACGGCTATAAAGATTGGGAACTTTTGACACGGCCCCAAACTCAATAGAAGGTTGCCTGATAGAAGGGACAGCGTCGGTTTTATGCAGGACTTGTGTTGTGGTCATGCAACTCAATTCGACGACAGGATTATTCGCGCAGCCGGCCTTGCCCGCGCTGCGTTTTTCGTGCGTGCCAAATCAGAGCCCGCAGGAAACTTGCTTGGAGGGGGAGAACTTTTGCGAAAAGCCCGAGTCTATGTTTGCAAGCCTGATCGTTTAGTTATGCAAGCCTCCTCCGAGCTTATCGAGGAGTGTTCATGCTAACCCAGGAAGAGGATCAGCAGCTGGTCGAGCGCGTTCAGCGCGGCGACAAGCGAGCTTTCGATCTGCTAGTGCTGAAATACCAGCACAAAATTCTCGGGTTGATCGTGCGTTTCGTGCACGACACCCATGAAGCCCAGGATGTTGCACAAGAAGCCTTTATCAAGGCTTACCGTGCGCTTGGTAATTTCCGCGGTGACAGTGCGTTTTATACGTGGCTGTATCGTATCGCCATCAACACGGCGAAAAACTATCTGGTTTCACGCGGCCGCCGGCCGCCGGATAGCGATGTCAGTTCCGAGGATGCGGAGTTCTACGATGGCGATCATGGCCTCAAGGATCTCGAATCTCCAGAGCGCGCATTGCTGCGGGATGAGATCGAAGGCACCGTCCATCGAACCATTCAGCAACTGCCAGAAGATTTGCGTACGGCTTTAACTTTACGTGAATTCGATGGTCTGAGTTACGAGGACATTGCCAGTGTCATGCAATGTCCGGTGGGTACCGTGCGCTCCCGGATTTTCCGCGCTCGGGAGGCCATCGATAAAGCCCTGCAGCCGTTGTTGCAGGAAACCTGAGACAGCGGCGACAGCCAAGAGAGGAACCGCCATGAGTCGTGAAGCCCTGCAGGAATCGCTGTCCGCGGTGATGGATAACGAAGCGGACGAACTGGAATTACGTCGGGTATTGAATGCCGTCGACGAAGTGGAAACCCGTGAGACCTGGGCTCGTTACCAGATCGCCCGGGCGGCCATGCACAAGGAATTGCTGCTTCCGCGTCTGGACATCGCCGCGGCCGTTTCTGCTGCGCTGGCTGACGAAGCCGTACCGGCCAAGGCCACTCGTGGTCCATGGCGCAGCCTGGGTCGCCTGGCTGTTGCCGCTTCGGTGACCGTTGCCGTGCTGGCGGGTGTTCGCCTGTACAACCAGGACGAGATCGCTGGCGTCGAACTGGCACAGCAATCGAACCAGCCAACCCTGGCCGCTCCTCAAGTAAAAGGCCCAGCTGTATTGGCCGGCTACAATGAGAGTTCGGAAGCCACTGGCCCTATGGCCAACGGCGTATTGCAAGGTCAGCCAGGCTGGCACGATCAGCGTCTGCCAAGCTACCTGCGTCAGCATGCTCAACAAGCTGCACTGAAGGGCACTGAAAGCGCTCTGCCTTATGCTCGTGCGGCGAGCCTGGAAAACCGTTAAGGAGGATCATGCGCGCCATCCCTCTACTCTCGCTTCTGCTCAGTGGCTGGTTCATTGTTCCAGCCCACGCCGACGAAGCTCAGGATTGGTTGAAACGTCTTGGGCAAGCCGAACAGCAGCAAAGCTTCCAGGGTACTTTCGTCTACGAGCGTAACGGTAGTTTTTCTACCCATAACATCTGGCATCGCGTCCAGGATGGTCAGGTCCGCGAGCGGTTGATTCAGCTCGACGGTTCCGCTCAAGAGGTTGTGCGTGTTGATGGGCGTACCCAATGTGTCAGCGGTACGCTGGTGGCTGGACTGGGGGATGCCCCCAACGCTTCGGCCCACTCACTCGATCCGGAAAAGCTCAAGAATTGGTACGACCTTGCCGTCATCGGCAAGTCGCGTGTGGCTGGGCGTGCGGCGGTCATTGTTTCCCTGACCCCGCGGGACCAGCACCGTTATGGTTTTGAATTGCATCTGGACCGCGAGACGGGCCTGCCGCTGAAATCGTTGCTGTTGAACGATAAGGGGCAGTTGCTCGAGCGCTTCCAGTTCACTCGCCTGGATACGGCGGATGTGCCGAAGGACAGCGAGTTGCAGGCCAGCGCCGAATGCAAGGCTGTGGCCCTGGACAGCGACAAGGCTTCCGCGGTGAAGGCTGCGCAGGCCTGGCATTCCGACTGGTTGCCGCCAGGCTTCGAGTTGACCAGCAGCAGTGCGCGCAAGGATCCCGAGACCAAGACCATGGTCAACAGCCTGATGTATGACGATGGTTTGGCCCGCTTCTCGGTGTTCCTCGAGCCGCTCAATGGTGCGACGGTGACCGACACTCGCACTCAACTGGGCCCGACCGTGGCGGTCTCCCGGCGCCTGACCACGCCTGAAGGCGAAATGATGGTAACGGTGGTGGGTGAGATCCCTATCGGCACCGCCGAACGGATCGCCTTGTCGATGCGTACCGACGCCGCTGCGCCCAAGGCGCAGTGAGTACAGCCCCAGGTGTTCATCGAGCGTTAATGTTGGTTGTGTAAGAGGTCTGCAATGCCAGCTCTGCAATCGAGATATCTAAATGTTCGGTGATCATTTTCATTTGCAAAACCCCCCGTTTTTTCTTATAGGTCAGAGCCACTAGGTTCTGGCCTTGTTTGTCGTTTCCGGGACAAAATTACTGCGCGAGTCGCCTGGTATTTCTTGTCCCTATCGCTTAACCACGCTCGTTGTAATGGGAGCCGTATGTCGATACCACGTTTGAAATCCTATCTCTCCATTTTCGCTACTGTGCTGGTGCTCGGTCAGGCCGTTACCGCGCAGGCGGCGGACTTGCCTGACTTCACACAACTGGTCGAGCAGGCATCGCCCGCTGTGGTCAACATCAGTACCACGCAGAAGCTCCCGGACCGCAAGGTTTCCGCCCAGATGCCGGACCTCGAAGGCTTGCCGCCGATGCTGCGCGAGTTTTTCGAGCGTGGCATGCCGCCGCAGCCGCGTTCGCCACGGGGCGATCGCCAGCGTGAAGCCCAGTCCCTGGGTTCTGGCTTCATCATTTCGTCGGACGGTTACATCCTGACCAACAACCATGTGATCGCCGACGCGGATGAAATCCTTGTCCGCCTGGCTGACCGCAGCGAACTCAAAGCCAAGCTGATCGGCACCGATCCACGCTCCGACGTGGCATTGCTGAAAATCGATGGCAAGGACCTGCCGGTGCTGAAACTGGGCAAATCCCAGGACCTGAAGGCCGGCCAGTGGGTGGTGGCCATCGGTTCGCCATTTGGTTTCGACCACACCGTGACCCAGGGCATCGTCAGCGCCATCGGTCGTAGCCTGCCGAACGAAAACTACGTGCCGTTCATCCAGACCGACGTGCCGATCAACCCGGGTAACTCCGGTGGTCCGCTGTTCAACCTGGCCGGTGAAGTGGTGGGTATCAACTCGCAGATCTACACCCGTTCCGGTGGCTTCATGGGTGTGTCCTTCGCTATCCCGATCGATGTCGCCATGGACGTTTCCAACCAGCTGAAAGCCGGTGGCAAAGTCAGCCGCGGCTGGCTGGGCGTGGTCATCCAGGAAGTGAACAAGGATCTGGCGGAATCCTTCGGCCTGGAGAAACCGGCCGGCGCACTGGTGGCCCAGATCCAGGATGACGGCCCGGCGGCCAAGGGCGGCCTGCAGGTGGGCGATGTGATACTGAGCATGAACGGTCAACCGATCATCATGTCGGCGGACCTGCCGCATCTGGTCGGTGCCCTCAAGGCAGGTTCGAAAGCCAACCTTGAAGTGATTCGTGACGGCAAACGCAAGAACGTCGAATTGACCGTTGGTGCGATTCCGGACGAAGACAAGACCCTGGATGTCATCAGCAAGTCCGGTGCCGAGCGCAGCAGCAACCGTCTGGGCGTTGCGGTGGTCGAGTTGACCGATGAGCAGAAGAAAGCCTTCGACCTCAAGGGCGGTGTGGTGATCAAGGAAGTTCAGGATGGCCCTGCCGCGCTGATCGGCCTGCAGCCGGGCGATGTGATCACTCACCTGAACAATCAGGCGATCACTTCAACCAAGAACTTCACTGAAATCGCCCAGGCGCTGCCGAAGAACCGTTCGGTCTCGATGCGGGTTCTGCGTCAGGGACGTGCCAGCTTCATTACCTTCAAGCTGGCCGAGTAATCCGCTTAGCGGGTTGATCGCGCAATAAAAAGCCCGCCTCGAAAGAGGCGGGCTTTTTTGTGGGCGCCGATAGGGCTCAGCGCATCATGTCCTTGACCATTTGCTCCTGGTCCATCAGCTCACGCTGACGGGCATCGATCCGCGAAGACAGGGGGAAGTTGCTGCCGGCGCGGCGTTTGGCGAAGTCCAACTGCTGGATCGCCTGGCGATAGTCGCCGACCAGGGCAAAGTATTCGGCCCGCGCCTGATGCAGGCCGATGATGTTGCCGGACAGGCCGCGGGTTTCCGCCACCGAGTACCAGACGTCCGGATCATCGGAGCGGGTCTTGAGCAGGCTTTCCAAGGCCTTTTCGGCGTCCGCCGGGCGATTCTGCTTGAGCAGCAGATCGACCCTGACCTGGTTCAGTGGATAGTTGCCTGGGTACTGCGCAAGCATTTTGTCCACCCGGGCCTGGGCGTCGGAAAAGCGGCTGGTGGCGGTATCCAGATCGATCTGGGCCAGGTTGTAAGTGATGTCGTTAGGCTGCTTGGCCAGCAGCTGCTTTAGGTTTTCCCGGGCATCGTTGAACTGGCTGCCCTTGATCTGGGCGATGGCGAGGCCGTAGCGGGCGATATCGTTTTTCGGGTTTTCGTCGAGCTGGGCACGGAAACGCTTGGCGCCCATGCCGGGAGACTCTTCGTAGATCAACTGCACTCGTGCGCGGATCAGTTGGTAGCGCAGGCTGTCTTCCTTGCCGCCAGCCTTGGCCTGTTCGGCACGGTTGCGGGTGTCGGCGATCCGCGATTCGGTGACCGGGTGAGTCAGCAGGAACTCCGGCGGCTTGGCGTCGAAGCGGTACTGGCGCATCAGGCGTTCGAACATGGTCGGCATGGAGCGCGGGTCATAACCGGCCTTTTCCAGGTTGAGGATGCCGATACGGTCGGCTTCCTGCTCGTTTTGCCGGGAGAAGCGCCGTTGTTCCTGGATGGCCGCGGCCTGGGTGCCGGCAATGGCGGCGATCCCGGCGTCGCCACCACCCGCCGCGGCGATCACGATACCGGCCAGCAGGGCGGCCATCATCGGCACCTGCATGCGTTGCGAGGCCTCGACGCCACGGGCGAAGTGACGTTGCGACAAGTGCGCCAATTCGTGAGCCAGTACCGAGGCGTATTCGCCTTCGGTCTGGGCGTTGAGGAACAATCCACCGTTGACCCCGACAATCCCGCCAGGAGCGGCGAAGGCGTTGAGCTGCGGGCTGTTGATCAGGATGAACTCGAGACGCCGGTCGTTGACCTGGCTGGTCTCGACCAGCTTGTAGACGCTGGTCTCGACGTAATCCTTGAGTTGCGGGTCGTTGAGTTGCGAAACCTGGCTGCGCAGCAACGCCAGCCAGGCGCGGCCCAGTTGGTGTTCCTGTTGGGGCGAGACAATGGCAGAACTGGCATCACCGAGTGACGGCAGGTCGTCGGCGAAGCCTGGTGAGGCGAGCAGGCAAGCGAGCGTCAGCAGGGTAGGGCGCAAAAAAGTCATGCACAAAGCCTTAGTCGACAAAGAGTCTACTGTAGCCGGACACCAGGCCTTGGACCAGATATTCTAGGCACCTCGACGACCCTCCCGGAGTGACGCAATGACTGATGCTGTAGCCCACGACGCCGAGCTCGATGCCAGCGGCCTGAACTGCCCGCTGCCGCTGCTCAAGGCCAAGATGGAACTCAATCGCCTGGCCAGCGGCGCGGTGCTCAAGGTGATCGCCACGGATGCCGGTTCCCAGCGCGACTTTCGCACCTTTGCCCGTTTGGCCGGTCATACCCTGCTTCGCGAGGAAGACGAAGCCGGGGTCTATCGTTACTGGCTGAAGAAGGCCTGAACCGCCCGGGAAATCATCGCGCCTCTGTCTAAGGATCATTGATGTTCAAAGTGTTACGCGACTGGATTCAGCGCTACTTCTCCGACGAAGAGGCCGTGGTACTGGCCGTTCTGTTGTTTTTGGCCTTCACCGCGGTGCTCACCCTGGGTGGCATGCTCGCGCCGGTGCTGGCGGGAATGGTGCTGGCCTACCTGATGCAGGGGCTGGTGCTCACGCTGGAGCGTTGGCGCTTGCCTGGCGGGGTGGCGGTAGGCCTGGTCTTTGCCTTGTTCATGGGGCTGCTGCTGGTGTTCATCGTGGTCGTCGTGCCGCTGCTGTGGCATCAGTTGATCACCTTGTTCAACGAGCTGCCGGGCATGCTCGCCAAGTGGCAATCGCTGCTTCTGCTGTTGCCGGAGCGTTACCCGCACCTGGTGTCCGACGAACAGGTGTTGCAGGCGATCGAGGTGGCGCGTGGCGAGATCGGCAAGTTCGGCCAGTGGGCGCTGACCTTTTCGCTGTCCAGCCTGCCGCTGCTGGTCAACATCATGATCTATCTGGTGCTGGTGCCGATCCTGGTGTTTTTCTTCCTCAAGGATCGGGCAATGATCAGCCAGTGGGTGCGCGGTTACCTGCCGCGCGAGCGGGCGCTGATCACTCGGGTGGCTCAGGAGATGAACCGGCAGATCGCCAATTACATTCGTGGCAAGGTGATCGAGATCGTCATCTGCGGAGGGGTGACCTACATCGCCTTCGTGGCCTTGGGCCTGAACTACGCGGCCCTGCTGGCGCTGCTGGTGGGGATTTCGGTGGTGGTGCCCTACGTCGGAGCGGTGGTAGTGACCGTGCCGGTGGCGTTGATTGCCTTGTTCCAGTGGGGCTGGAGCGACCAGTTCATCTATCTGATGGCGGTCTACGGGATCATTCAGACCCTGGACGGCAACGTGCTGGTGCCGCTGCTGTTCTCCGAGGCGGTGAACCTGCATCCAGTTGCGATCATCTGTGCGGTGCTGCTGTTTGGCGGGTTGTGGGGGTTCTGGGGGGTATTTTTCGCGATTCCCCTGGCCACCCTGTTCAAGGCCGTACTGGATGCCTGGCCGCGTAAGGAGCCGATCGTGGCGCCTTTGCTGTAGAGCGGTTCTGTTCGGGAAACGAAAAGGGGGCGGCTGAATCAGCCGCCCCCTTTTTTTAGTCGGTTGCCCTGCTCAGGCCTTGTTCAGCGCCTGCGCGGCAGCCAGTACCGCATCCACGTGGCCTGGCACTTTCACGCCACGCCATTCCTGGCGCAGCACGCCATTCTTGTCGATCAGGAAGGTGCTGCGGTCGACGCCCATGTATTCCTTGCCGTAGAGCTTCTTCAGCTTGATCACGTCGAACAGTTGGCAGACGGCTTCGTCCTTGTCGCTGATCAGTTCGAAGGGGAATTCCTGCTTGCACTTGAAGTTCTCGTGGGACTTCAGGCCATCGCGGGAGACGCCGAACACCTCGGTGTTGGCGGCCTTGAACGCGGCGTATTGATCGCGAAAGCCCTGGCCTTCGGTGGTGCAGCCCGGGGTGCTGTCCTTGGGATAGAAGTAGATCACCACCTGCTTGCCCTTGAGCGCGGCGAGGCTGACGGTCTGACCGCTGGTGGCCGGGGCTTCGAAGTTGGCAACAGGTTGGTCGATGGCAACGGCCATTAGGGCTTCCTTACATTGGGTTCTGTGGGCGCCAGGGTTCGATCAACGCATCGAGATTCATTGCGTCGGCGAAATCCAGGAACTGATCGCGCAGCCAGCTGATCTGGGTGCCGGCCGGCAAGGTCACGGTAAAGGTGGCGTTGAGCATGGTGCCGCCGGTCTGCGGGGCCTGATAGGTGTCGCAGGTCAGGTTTTCCAGTTCGACATGGTGGTCGATGAAGAACTGGCACAGTTCATTGACGATGTCCGGACGGTAGGCGGCGCTGACGTAAGCCACGTAAGGCAGGGCCTGCGGGCGGTTTTCCAGGGCCGCGCTGCGTACCACGTTGACGGTGAAGGCGTATTTCTTCGCCAGCGACGGCAGGCCGGTCTCCAGGCGCGCCAGGGCGTCCCAACTGCCGGAAACCTCCAGGACCAGCGCGCTGCACTCGCCATGGCGGGTCAGGCGGGAGGTCACCACGGCGCAGCGGTTTTCATGGCTGGCGCGGCACAGGACGTTGGTCAGCTCCATGGGGTTGGCGCCGAGGGCACTGATGACAAGGAATTGTTCGCGGACTGTGGGGGTGGACATGCAGCATTCCTAAAGCGATGAGCGGTCGATACTTTTGCAGGCTCGAGTACTGGGTAAACGTCCGGATGCGGTTTCAGAAGCCCTGAACCGCCAGGTTGCGACGAGCTCCATAAAGGCGAGAGCGAAGGGCGGCAACGCGGGATTGGGGCTTCGGATGCCGAAAAGGGAGGCTGGAACCCGGCGTACAAGCTTAGCAGTACCGATCAAAGTCTGAAGGGTAGCGAAATACATCGCTCAGGGGAATGCTCGCAGCGCGGTACTTCGCTTGTGCAAGCATCTTGGCGCCAGTACCATTACCGCTCTCTTTTTCCGGCAGGAGCGGTTGCATGATTGCGGGCAGTATGGTGGCACTGGTCACACCCATGGATGCACAGGGTCGTCTCGACTGGGACAGCCTGAGCAAACTGGTGGACTTCCACCTGCAAGAGGGCACCAACGCCATTGTGGCGGTCGGCACTACAGGTGAGTCGGCTACCCTCGATGTGAACGAACACATCGAAGTGATTCGTCGCGTGGTCGCTCAGGTTGCAGGGCGCATCCCGGTGATCGCCGGTACCGGCGCGAACTCGACACGCGAAGCGATCGAGCTGACCACCAACGCGAAGATCGCCGGTGCCGACGCGTGCCTGCTGGTGACCCCTTATTACAACAAGCCGACGCAAGAAGGCCTGTATCAGCATTTCCGCGCCATTGCCGAAGCCGTCGATATCCCGCAGATCCTCTATAACGTGCCAGGCCGCACCGCTTGCGACATGAAGGCCGAGACTGTGATCCGCCTGTCGACCGTACCGAACATCATCGGCATCAAGGAAGCCACCGGTGACCTGCAGCGCGCCAAGGACATCCTGGCCGGCGTGAGCAGCGACTTCCTGGTGTACTCAGGCGACGACGCAACCGCCGTCGAGCTGATCCTGCTGGGCGGCAAGGGCAATATTTCGGTGACCGCCAACGTGGCGCCAAAAGCCATGAGCGAGATGTGCGCCGCCGCGATGCGTGGCGATGCCGTCACCGCACGGGCGATCCACGAGAAGCTGATGCCGCTCAACAAGACTCTGTTTATCGAATCCAACCCTATTCCCGTGAAATGGGCCCTGTGCGAGATGGGCTTGATGGCGAACGGTATCCGTCTGCCGCTCACCTGGCTCAGTGCTGCCTGTCACGAACCGCTGCGGCAGGCCATGCGCCAGTCCGGCGTATTGGTTTAATTGAGGAAGTACTACGCATGAAGCGATTGGCCGGACTTTCCGCACTTGCCTTGATTATCTCCAGCACCAGTGGCTGCGGTTGGATCTGGGGGCCGGAAGGCTACTTCCGTGACCGCGGCAGCGATTACCTGCAAGCGCAACAAACCGCACCGATGCAACTGCCGTCGGATGTCAGCACCTCCAAACGCCTTGATCCGCTGTTGCCGATTCCGCGCAACGTGGCCGACGACACCGTCAAGGGCGAATACATCGTGCCGCGTCCGCAGCCGTTGGGCTCGGTGGCCGATGCCAGCGACTACACCCTGCAGAAGAGCGGCGATGCGCGTTGGGTCATGGCCCAGCACTCCCCGGCCGAAGTCTGGCCGGTGGCCATGCAGTTCTTCCAGGACAACGGTTTCCGTATTGACGAACAACGCCCGCAAACCGGTGAGTTCAGCACCGCCTGGCAGCGTTCCGACGAACTCTCCGCATCCATGGCCAAGCGCCTGGGCAGCGTAGGTTCGGCCGATAACGAAACCCGCGTGCGGGTGCGTATCGAACCCGGCGTGCAGCGCAATACCAGTGAAATCTATGTAGTCAGTGCCGAGCGTCCTGTCGGCAGCACCTCCAACGTCGATTTCACCAATCGTTCGGTCAACACCAGCCTGGATGCCGCGCTGGTCGACGAAATGCTCGCCAGCATGAGCCGCAGCGCCGAGAAGGGCGGTTCGGTTTCCCTGCTGGCCGCGCGTGATTTCGATACCCCTAGCCGCGTCAGCCTCACCGAAGACGGCAGCGGCAACGTGGTGCTCAACCTCGGCGAAGACCTCGACCGCGCCTGGTCGAGCGTCGGCCGCGCCCTGGAGCAGGGCGAGTGGCGCGTTGAAGACATCAACCGCAGCCTGGGCCTGTACTACATCAACCTGGCGGAAAAAGCCGAGAAGAAAAACGACGAGCCGGGCTTCTTCGGCAAGTTGTTCGGCAGCGCACCGGCCAAGGAAGAAATCGAAGCTCGCGCCGAGCGTTATCAGGTTCGCCTGAGCAAGGTGGGCGACAACGTCCAGGTCACCGTCGAGAAAGACATCAACACCGTTGCCCCGCCTGAAGTGGCGCGCAAAGTGTTGACCGTGATTCAGGACAACCTGGGCTGATCCGATGCGTTTCGCCGTTCTCGGCAGTGGTAGTCAAGGGAATGGCACGCTGATAGCCAGTGACGACACCTACGTCCTGGTGGATTGTGGTTTCTCCTTGCGCGAAACCGAGCGGCGCCTGCTGCGCCTGGGGGTAGCCCCCGCGCAGCTGAGCGCGATTCTGGTAACCCACGAACATGCCGACCACGTGCATGGCGTGGGTTTGCTGTCTCGGCGCTACAATTTACCGGTCTACCTCAGTCGCGGTACGTTGCGCGGGATGCGCAAACCGGTGGAAGCCGCGGGTTTTCTCGCCGGGGGCGAGACGCTTCAGGTCGGTGCCTTGAGCATCGACGTGACCCGCGTCGCTCACGATGCGCTGGAACCTGTGCAGTACGTGTTCAGTGACGGTCAGCGGCGTTTCGGCCTGCTGACCGACCTGGGTTCCTACTGCGACACGGTGATCGACCGCTATCGCGGGCTGGATGCCTTGATGATCGAGGCCAATCACTGCCGCGACATGCTGGCTCGAGGTTACTACCCGTATTTCCTCAAGCAGCGGGTCGGTGGGGAAATGGGACATTTGAACAACCATCAGGCCGCAAGCCTGGTGGCCGAGTTGGGCTGGCAGGACCTGCAGCATCTGGTACTGGCCCACCTCAGCAGCAAGAACAACCTGCCGCAGCTGGCCCGGCAATGTTTTGTCGACACCCTCGGGTGCGACCCGGACTGGCTGCAACTGGCCGATCAAGATTCAGGGCTCGACTGGCGCCACATCGCCTAGCCCACCTACTTAGCAAGCGGAGCCCATCATGGAAAAACGTGAAGAACTCTACCGTGGCAAAGCCAAATCGGTTTACAAGACCGACGACGCCGACCGCCTGGTCCTGCTGTTTCGCAACGACACCTCGGCGTTCGACGGCAAGCGTATCGAGCAGCTCGATCGCAAAGGCATGGTGAACAACAAGTTCAACGCCTTCATCATGCAGAAGCTCGAAGAGGCCGGCGTGCCGACCCAATTCGACAAACTGCTGGGTGACAACGAGTGCCTGGTGAAGAAGCTGGACATGATCCCGGTCGAATGCGTCGTGCGTAACTACGCCGCCGGCAGCCTGGTCAAGCGCCTGGGTGTGGAAGAGGGTCTGAAACTCAACCCTTACACCTTCGAACTGTTCCTGAAGGACGACGCCAAGGGCGACCCGTTCATCAACGAATCCCACGTCGTGGCGTTCGGCTGGGGCACCGCCGAGCAACTGGCACGCATGAAAGAACTGTCGCTCAAGGTCAACGAAGTCCTGAGCAAGCTGTTCGACGATGCCGGCCTGCTGCTGGTGGACTTCAAGCTGGAGTTCGGCGTATTCCACGGCCAGATCGTCCTGGGCGACGAATTCAGCCCGGATGGCTGCCGCCTGTGGGACAAGGAAACCCGCAAGAAGATGGACAAGGACCGCTTCCGTCAGGGCCTCGGTGATGTGATCGAAGCCTACGAAGAAGTCGCAAACCGTCTGGGCGTACCGCTGTAATCGACGCAACCGACTGATAGCACGGAAAAAATTTGCCCGAGGGGCTTCGCTTCGGGCAAAGGTGCTGTTATGATGCGCGCCGTTGGAGAGATGCCAGAGTGGCCGAATGGGACGGATTCGAAATCCGTTGTACCTTCGCGGGTACCTAGGGTTCGAATCCCTATCTCTCCGCCATTATTGAACAAGACTAAGCCCCCGTAATCGTTGAAGATTACGGGGGCTTTTTCGTTCTATAGAGAAGGTCTAGGGCATTTTTAGGGCATTTGAGCGCCGGTCAGGGCCGCGCTAGGCTCACTGATCCTGGGATTTGAGCCGTTCGTCTTTTGGGCTTTCTTAATAGCCTCGATGATGTAAATTGGCTCGCCTTATCAGGAAGTGTTCGACAATCTTTCGCAAAAGGAACCTGCGACCTCATGTTTGACGTGATTGAAGTCCAGCAAGACTGGGTTGTCGATGAGGAGTGGATGGGGACGAAAACCAAATTCTGGGTGACTATTCCCCCCAATGGCGATGTTTGGTTGTTTAAGCACTCAAGGCGTTCTGGCATGGGTTATGCCGGAGAGCACTGGTCTGAGAAGCTAGCCAGTGAGATTGCGAAGGTCATTGGGGTTTCGTGCGCTGATGTTGAGCTAGCGACCTTTAATGGGCAGCCAGGTTGTCTCAGTCGAAGATTTGCCCAGCTCTCAGATAGTGTTGAGCTTGTGCATGGAAACGAGTTGTTGGCCGGTGCTATTACCGGTTACGACCAAGCAAAGAACTATGGACTCAGTACTCATACGCTTGAGAACATTTTATATACAGTTTCGTTGTTGATGCCTACCCAAGAGGCAAGAGTCGAGGCTGCGGTTGCTCTGGGTGGGATGATCACGTTGGACGCTTTAATCGTGAACGTAGACCGGCATCATGAAAATTGGTGTGTCTTCCGAACCAGGGAGCCAGATGGCGTAAAGCACAGTATTGGTCCATCCTTCGATCATGCGTCATCGCTAGGGAGAGAGTTGAGCCCGGCGAAAATTGATTCTTGGTTGCGTTCTGGGCTTGCCAACCGTGGTGAATGGTATGTAAATAAAGCTAGGGGAGCGATTTATTGGAATTCCTCTGGTTCAAAAGGGACTAATCCCCTAGAACTGCTCAGATTGGCCCATGGAGTTTGGCCTGAGATGATCACTCCGTGGCTTGAGCGGTTGGCAGGGATTGAAATTGACGAGCTCTGTAGGCTGTTAGACGAGATTCCAGACGATTGCATTGAGCAATCGTGCCGAGAGTTTACGTCCGACCTACTCAGGTATACCTACCGTGAGCTGACAGGAATCAGATGATGAACACTTTGTTTCTAGCATGGAGATCAGGATACACGGTTGAGGCTGCTACCTCTCCGAAGGTCAATTGGTTTCCAATTGGTCGGCTTGATCGGGTCTGCAACGGTGGCGAACGCTACACTTTTCGCTATCTGAAAGGTGCCAAAATCGCTAAGTCAGTAGCAGGATTTAGCGCGCTCGAGGCTTTTCCTGACCTCGGTGAAACCTACACATCATCTGAGCTTTTCTCGGTATTTTCGAATCGTATCCCCAATCCTCGACGTTCGGATTTTTCTGAAATTGTCGAAAGAATGGATTTAGAGGATAAGGCAGACCCTTTCCGTATTCTGTCTATCTCAGGCGGTTCTCGGCAGACAGATACCCTAGAGATTTTTCCTCTGCTAACGACCTCGGCTGAAGGAGACTTCGTCTGTAGTTTCTTCATTCATGGCAGTCGGTTTATGCATGAGTCGTCGAATCTTGCGATGAGCAATCTCAAGCTAGGGGAAGAACTGAGAATTTGTTTTGAGGCTAACAACCCCGCCACAGGGTGGGCAATCCAGTTGCAAACCATTAATAAACCACAAATTATTGGTTATGTTCCTCGGTATCTCTTACCTGACCTGCACTCAATCAGAAAGAGCGATGACCAGAAATTTCTCTGTGCTGTTGTAAAGAAAATCAACCCGGCACCAGCACCGCTAAATCAACGATTTCTGATCGAGCTGAAGGGAAGATTACCAGCAGGTCAAGCGATGATGAGCTCCACAGAGTTTGAAGTTCTGTAGTAATGAAAGCCCGACAGCGTCGGGCTTTTTTTGGGTCATTCTCTAAAGCCCAGCATTCTTGAAACGATGCCTGCCATGCTCTTGGTGTCATTGGGTATCCACCGGCCGTAGTGCTTTCTTACCATTGTCGTGTCAGCGTGGCCCAGTTGGCGGGCAACCCACTCGATAGGGACGTAGCTCGACAGCATCTGGCTGGCGAATGTGTGGCGGCATTGGTTGGCACCGCGGTGCCGGACCCCGATTTTTTTCAGGTGAGCGGTAAACCACTTGCTCAGGGTCTTGCCGTTCCAGAGCATGCTGCTTCTTGAGTTGCGGAATAGGAACCTGACCTTCTGTTTCTTCGCGGTGATGTTGTCGCGCTGCATGACCTTGATTTCAATACTCGGTGCAGCTTGGGCAGCAGCGACAATCTCGCGCATCAGCTCGAGGGCTGGATCTATCAGCTCGACGATCCGGATCCGTGATCGTTCCTTTGGCACCTTGAACTCTCCCACGACCAGGGCTCGGCGCACGTGAATGGTACCGGCGATGAGGTCTACGTCTTCCAGGGCCAGGGCGATGATCTCCGACATCGACAGGCCGGTCCAGCAGTTGAAGGCGAGCATGCGAGCATCGGCCAGGCGCTCTGGGTCGCCCGTAGCAATCAGCTCAATTTCTTCGCGACTGAAAGGGTCGGCGTGTTCTGAGTCGGAATCAGTACTGACGTTGTTGATCCGGTCCAAGGGATTCGCTTTCAGGATTCCATCACCGAAGGCGTCGGCCCAGACCCCGCGCACAATAGTGAAGATGTCATTCACGGTCTTCGGGGCCAGGCCCTGCTTGAGCAGTTGCGCCTGGAACAGTTCGAGATCGCTCTTACTGATATCGACGATGCGTTTTTTACCGAACTTCGTGTCTACGTGTTTGGATTTGCTGACGTAGTTGTCGACCGTGCTGGTGGCGCGGAGGGCGCGTTGTACCTCCAGCCATCGGTCGATGCCTTCCTTGATGGTACGCTTCGTCGAGTGGCCGCCAGTGCCCGAGAACATCGCCGCCCTCGGCGAGTCGGGGAAGTGCGCGGCGTAGTCAAAGCGGCCTTCTGCGATTTCGGTCAGGATCGTCCGGCGTTTGTTGTCAGCGTAGGCAATGGATGCCTTATTGATTTTGACGATACCGGGCACTGGTTCACGGCAGCGCTGCCCGTGGAGCATGAACCAGATGCGCAACTTCTTGCCGTTCGGCTCCACGCCTGTGGGCATCTTCTCCCCGATCTTCTCCGTCATGGTTGGCCGGCCATCCATTTCTCAATCTCGACACGGTTGTAAACAATGACGTTAGCGGGGTCGGTACGCCATTGTTTCTCTTCCAGCCATATGCCTCGGTCGCGATATTTACGCACGGCCTCGGTGCTCAGTCCGAAGATGGGGAACAGCAACTCTTTCCGAATCCACACTGCGGGTGTGATAAGAAGTTGCACAGCCTCGTAAGGCTGGTTGTTTGCTTCGTGGATGGGTTTAACTTGTGGCTTGGCCATAAAATATTCTCCGACTTACCGAAGGGGGCGCAGGCGGTTCGCCTTCTGGAGTTTCTTTGCGGCCACGTTGGCCATGTAGAATTCCCACTCGACGTTCTTTCGCTTCTGCCGGATCTTGCTGCAGCTGGCATGGTGGCGAGTCGAACGCGCTCTGTCGCAGATGTCGCACATCGCAGGCAGGTCAAGGCTGTGGGTGGCCATACGTGGCCTGGTGAGTGGGCGCGCTTCAGTCATGACTCACCTCGTGCTTCAGGGTGGAGCAGAGGATCTCGTCAAACTCCTCGATAGCCAGCGGCTCCCACCGTCCATTGCGCATCCTGTCGTGGTGCCACTTGATCCCGTGGTAAGTGACGCGCACATGCGTTGCGCCAATTTGAAGTTCAGCGACGCCTCCGCTGCTGGCGGACTCCTCCATGGACTCCCGGATGCACGATATTGTCACTGGCTTGGCGTGCTCGTTATGCGCGGTCGATCCGTACGGTTGGCAATGCCAGCAGCGGTTGGTCACACCAAATGCTGCGCCTTGGCCGCTGACTCGCACTCGGCAGGTGCCATTGCAGGTCTGGTATTTCGGAGCGCTCTGCTCTGTGCTGTACGGCTCGTCACATTTGCTGCAGCTCTTGGTGAATGGGATGAACTCATGCACGCAAGGCTCTGAGTTGGCGAGCAGGGTAGTCGCCTCGGCAATAGCTCGTAGCGAGTCCTGATTGTTGCTACCGGTGATTCGCTTCAGTAGGGCGAAATATGCCTTCGCCTCTTGGCTTTTCTCGATACCGATCTGGCTAGCCTTTGTCAGCTTGGCACGTAGGGTGTCGCGCTCTTCTTTCAACAGCGCATAGCCCGTCTGGTAAATGCCGAGGTCGTCTTGCAGCCGCTCAGTCTCGCTTGCAGAAGCATGGCTGGACACCGGTTTCCAGGCACGGCGCATCCAAGCAGCAAAACCCGCTCGGTATGCATAGTGCTCGCGGGCGAACTTGTTGGATGGGCTCGTTCCGGCTGCCCGAATGTAGGTGTCACGGTTTGCGCAGTACTGCAGGCCTTCCGGAACCGGAAATTCCCTCTCGAATTCGGCCCTTTCATCACGCTGAGAGAGGGGCTTATACCCCACAGCAGGCTGCGCGGGCGGGCGTTCCCGAGCGATTAGCGTTGCATCAACACTGGCTGCCTCGCGCAGCTTTTCGTGGGGTATAAGTGCCTCGGTAGTGGCGCTGACAGGGTCAATAATGCCTGCTGCTTCGCAGCAGAGACTCTTTGTTTTTTGCGCGTCGACGCCGCAAGCGTTGCAGAGTAAAGCGGGCATGGGTTGGGTGTTTTTCTGTTCGATCTTCATGCCGCTTTTCTCCGATTTTCGATAGCGAGTTGGTCCATCAGGCGCTGGGTGAAGCGCTTGCCGGTGTGGGTGGGAGTCCGGGTCATGCGGCCTCCTTGACGAGATCTGCCAGCAGCAGAGCGTTTTTGGTGTCTTTGAGCAGTTGGCGCACTACGTCGGCTCCGATCCGCTCGGTCAGCTGGCGGTCGAACTCTTTACGAAGCCGCGCCAGCTCCTGCAGCTCGGTGATGGCCTTGGTGCATTTCTGCTGCAGCTCGCCAGCGGCCTGGGGGCTCAGGCGCAGCATTGGGGTTGAGCGATTCATGCTGCGTCCTCCTGCGCTGCAGGCTCCAGCAGCTCGGCCATGGCAAGGACCTGGTCGCGCAGGGCTAGTGTTTCGCGGGCGACGGTCTTGCCAGTGCGCAGCGCGTTAAAGGTTGCTGCTGCAATCCGCAGCTTTTCGGCGACGTCCAGCAGGACGTCACGTTCTTGCCGGCCGAAGGTCTGGCTCGCCTTGAGCTTTTTGCAGAGCTGGGCCAACTGCAGGTGATCAGCTCGGATGAATTGCAGGGATGCCTGTAGTTCGCTGATGGCCCTGGCACATTCCGCCTGGGTGATTTCTTTCCCTTCCTGCAGGCCTTTCGCCTGGCCATCTTTTCGGCCGAAGAAATAGCCAAGGTTGATCAGCATGGCAGCAGCGAGTGTCAGGCCGATCAGGGCGTAGATTTGAGTCGCAGTCATGTGGTGTGCTCCTGGTGGTTTTGCTGGGCCGGTGGTGGCGGCCGTTGGGTTACTCGTTTACTTCGGTTTGGGTGCGTGGCATGTCTTCATCCGCTCTGTAGGCTCGGATGTCGATCAGCGCGGCGACATGCCGGATGTGTACGTATTTCGGGGCCTTGCGGCTGCTGTCCAGGGTGGTGACGGGTAGCTCGATCCGGCCGCTGGTGATCTCGGCCGCAAACGACTCTTTGTTGAGGTTGCGGAAATACTGCTCGCGCAGCCTTTCCAGGGGGATCAACACGTCACCGAAGGTTCGGTAGAGCAGCTCGACAGTGGATGAATCCGGTGCGGGGTGCAGTCGCAGTGGTGCTTGGCTGTTATTGCTCATGGCTTTGTTGGGCCTCCTTGCGTTTGTGGCGAGCTGGGTGGTTCCAGGCATTCAGGCAGTGCGTCTTGGTCAGCTCGCGCAGATGTTCTGGTACTTCGAGGAGCGCGGCGTTGCGCTCCTCTTTGGTACTCAGGGCTAAGATCTGGCGGGCGTATTCCCTAGGCCACGTCACGGCGGTCTGGAGTTGCCGGGATCTCCGGCATCTCCAGCCCCAACTGTTCAGCTAGCCAGCGCAGGCCGGCTTGCTTCACTCGGGTGGACTGGCTGTACTGCATCCCGAAATCCGGGTGCCACCATTGGCCGTTCTTGATGCTCAAGTACTCCCGGTCCCGGTGGGGGTAGGACGGCAGTTTTTTGTCGTTGAGCAGGCCCTTCTCGCGCATGAGCTTGATCAGCGTTGGGCGGGTGATGCCGAAGTACTTGGCGGTCTTTGCGAGGTCGCGTTCCATGGTCGCCCCCTATGCCGCGTGTGCTGCAGGAGTTGCGACTGCAGCCAGGTGGTTGATGGATTCGACGATCTTCTCGTACATCTCGGTGTCACTACCGAACACGGTGAAGCATTTGGTGCGAGGTTTTTTCACGCCAATGCTCATGATTGTCGTCACGGCTTTGCGCGTGATATTGCGATGGAGGGCAAGCTGAATGGGGAGGTCGAACCCCATGTCCAAGCTGAGAGTGCCGCCTGTGCGTACCAGCTCAAATACCTGCTGCCGTTGTTCCGCTTCAAAGGTGCCGAAGCGACGGCTTGCATGAGGTGTCAGCAGATCGGCCGGGTTGCTAGGGTCGAACGGGCCGTTAACGATCTCTTCGATGAAGTCGGCCAGCTTGAGGTGCATCTTCTTTTCGTTCGGCAGGGTGAGCGTGTGGCGTTCGCTTCCCAGCTCGACAGTGAAGAGCGTGTCGGATTGGCTACGTTCAACCTTGAGGCGGAACGACAGCACATCACGCCGCGGGGTGGACCGGAGCGTATGAGTAAAGGTTTCGGTCAGATTGACCTGGGCGTTCAGCAGCTGCAGCGTGCGGTTGTCGAGTTTGTACTTCCTCATGCTGCATGCCCTCCGCCGTTCGGTCCGAAGGGGGAGGGGGTGGCGCGGGGTTTCTGCTTGGGTTTGCTGGCGACGAATTCGCACCCGGCCTCACGGGCCAGGCGGCGGATTTCAAAGGTACGGGATGGATCAGCAGCGGCTGGGTGGACGTGCAGGGTTGCTGTGGTGTGCATGGTATTGCCTCGCTCTGTGGTGGAAGAGTGAGGGGAATATCAACTCAAGGTTGTTAAATGTCAACTGTTGGTTGATTTTTTGCGTTCAGTCGGTAATACCTCCTTCGCCTCACAGCAGGGTCATGAGTGGTAAGGGGGATTTTCGAAATTCCGATTGATATCTGTCTGATGGGTGATTGAAGATGCGCGACTGTATTTTCACACGTGACTTGTAGAGAGGGATGCTGCCATGTCAAATGAAGCGAATGATGATAGAGATAAGGGTATTGGTGGTAGAGAATGTGTTCCTTATTTCAAAACTAATAAAGGGCAAATAATATTTGAGTTCTGGTATTTGGTGGTACTGTTGGTCGCGGTAGCCATCATTATGTTCTTAATTCAGTTTGGTTTTATGAGGGTGGAGTATAATAATAAAGTTTTCGTCTATGCCTTGTTTGGTGGTTTCTTGGGTGGATGGGTGTACGATGCGAAATGGTTCTACAGGGTTACAGCAAGGGGGAAGGATGATCAATATAAGTATTTGTGGCAATGTCATAAGTTTTATTGGAGAGTATTGACCCCTTTTCTTTCATGTTTAGTGGCGTTTGTTACATATATTTTGATTTCTTCAGGAATATTTCCTATTGTATTGAAGAACTCCAGTGCGGCCGGTGCTGCTTTTTCAATCTGCTTTATTTTTGGGTACTTTTCCGATTTGGTATTAAGTCGGTTAGCTGCTTGGGCGGAAGAGTTTCTGCCGAAGATAAAGAAAAAAGGTACAGATGGAAGTGAAAGCAATGAACAAGTGTAATGTATGCAAAGAACTGCAGTTGGGGATACTCGATGGGTGTGATCCTAGATATCAAGCACTTATTGATAGTCGCAAAAATATAATCTACGAAAGTAGAGACTTCGTTGTTCTACCAAGCTTAGGGCCGCTTAACGATTCGCACGTGATGATCGTTCCGAAATTACACATAAATAATTTTTCTGTAGTCCCTGAATCAAAGCTGGCCCAAGTCCGCGAAATTCTTAGCGCTCTTTCGACATATATGACATTGAAGTATGGTAGGACTTTAGTTTTCTTCGAAAGCGGTGCAGGAGTTCAATCTAATCACTCGGGCGGGTGTATAGTTCATGCTCATATTCACTGTGTCTATGAGTCTGAGGAGTTTGAGCGCCGCTTATTTGATGAAGTGGACTTTCAAGAGGGGGGGGCAAGTTGGTACGTGAATGCAGACAGTGATCAAGGTTATGTGTGGTATATGGATAGTAAGGGGAAAACTTTTCTATGCAACAATCCGCAGTTACCTTCCCAGTTTCTGAGATATGTATATTCGATGAGTGCTGGTGATATTAGATTCTGGAATTGGAGGCGTCATAATAACTATGAGGGGGTTCTGAAGGTTATAGAGTGCTATAAAGATATTCTCGGAGCATAGGTTTGTTCTTTGCTTCACTCAGGGGTAAAAGAACCTACAACCTTTCCGCATATATGCGTTTCTTCGGTAATATCGATGATTGGATATTGAGGGTTGATCGGTCTCAGAAATTGCCGTCCGGCATCCGCTACTAAAACTTTGAAAGTTGCTTCATTGGTGCGGGGTACTCTTGCAATTACTCGATCCCCAGTCTTGGATTCCGCCTCAGGATCCACAAAAATAATGCATCCGGCGGGATAGCTACGGCCCGGCCCTGGATTCGTCATTGAGTCTCCAAGCACCTTCAACGCATACCCATGATTACTGATCGGGACAGGGCAGGATAACCAGGAGTCAGCATCGTGAGCCTCAAAGTTTGAGACCGTCTCACACCATGCGCCAGCTTGCACCCAAGAGATTAGCGGGACCTTGCCAAAGCGCTGGTTGATTTCCCTGACGTTGCTCCCATCGCTAACAATCAGCTGGCGAACATTATTTTCGCCGGTCTGTTCTTTCGGCAGAACTCCGTATTCCAGCCATTCCCGGCGAACTTTAAGCCATGAGCAAAGCGCAGCCATGCTGTCTGCTTCGGCCATCGCTTCGCCGTTCAGCCATTTGCTGATGGCCTGTGTGGTCTTGTCCACTCCCAAGCTCTTCAACTGACGATGGATATCCACCCCGCGGCCCCGGCTGCGTACGCCGGCATCGTTGAGGGCTTCGTGTAGGCGCTCGCTGAAAGCTGCGCGGAATGTATTTTTATCAACCATAGGTTGAGAGTGTCACAAAGGTTGCGCAATAGTCAGTTGATCTATAACATCAACCGTAAGTTGATAAATGGAGGTTGTCATGTTGGACCCCGCAGATTTTCCGAGCGCTATCGCGTTCGCTTTTGAAGCCGTAGGCGGCATTGGGGCTGCCGCCAAGGTATGCAATAGAAGCTACCAAGCATTGAACAAGTGGCGGCAGTCTGCGTGCTTGCCGCGCACTGATTACACCGGCGAAACCCAATACGCTGAGCTTTTGGCTACTGCAGCAGAGCGGAAAGGCAACGCCTTCCAAGCCGCTTGGTTGTTGAACTCTTCGGCTCCCCAGAAAGCTGCAGCGTAGATAGAAAAAAGGCGACCTATAGGCCGCCCAGTTCCTCCCGGCACGCACCACCACAGCGCTGTCGGGTCGCGATAAAGGTAGGCGGGCACACCACATGCAAACCGCTTTCCTTTACCGCGCTTTCCAGGGCTTGGAAGCCTTGGGTTGCTGCCTTTCTCCACCACAGATAGGGCAGCTGTTGCGCCAGGGGTGAGCGACGGATCGCTTGCCCCGGCACGGTGCCGGTGTCGGTCTTGCGGACCTAGCCGGCTTTTGGGCCCTTTCAAGCCACGCGGCAAATGTATCACCACTGCATGTCGCGCGGCACTGGCAACTTAATGGGATTAATGCCATGAGCCGAATTGCTCTGAGTTGTATTGACCGGGCGCAGCGGGAAGTCCTGCCGCTCGATCTAGCGCTTTACCATGCCGCACGGGACTACCCCGGCGGCGCAGCAGCCATCGCCGCCACCACCGGCCGAAACTCCACGACGCTGCAGCACAAGCTGTCTCCCACTCATCCCAGCCACACAGTGAACATTCAGGAGTTCGGCGAGATCCTCGAGCTGACCAAGGATCGCCGGATTCTGGATGCCGTTCATGCCCTGGTTGGCGACACGATCTGGCAGGAGCTGGCTGAGACCTACACCAACGACATGCCCGAAACCCTGACCACCGGCATTGCCACGTATTTCCGGCAAGTAGCCGATCTGGCCGATACCTGGGCGAAGAGCATCGGCGATGGCGTTGTTTCAGACAGCGAGCTGGCCGAGATCCGCCTGCAGGTGTTCCGCGGGATTCAGGGGTTGTTGGGATTGTTCAACCGCGCCACGTACGTCAACCAGACAACGCGGGGTGCTGCTCATGGCTGATATTGCCGACTTTGCCAACGACCTTGTGCAGGAGCGTATCGACCAAGCTCTTGCCGCTCGTAGTGCCGCCAAGCCGATATTGGCGGCCGCTTCTTTTCTGTTTTGTGAGGGGTGTGACGCACCAATCCCAGAAGCTCGCCGTCTTGCCATTCCGGGTTGCACTCATTGCGTAACTTGTCAGTCCATCGATGAGTCGCGGGAGGCTCGGCATGCTCGATGAGGTATTGGGACAATTCGCGGACTACGGCCTTGAGCCCGCGCAGCCGCTGGTATTCGGCAAGCTGACACGCTGTAAAACCTCACAGGACAAGGGCAAGGAAAAGAACGGTTGGTACGTTGTGCACGAACACCGCACGGAGAAAGGCGACACGCTGATCTTCGGTAGCTTTGGTGATTGGCGCTCGGGTGAAACGCAGAAGATCAAGGTCAAGGCCGGACGGATGTCGCCCGAGGAGCGCGAGGTTATGCGCGCTCGGCAGGAGGAGGCCAAGCGCCGCGCAGCTGAGGTTGCCGCCAATGCTGCTCGGCGAGCGGCGAGCCGGGCGGCGGGCATGTTCAAGCGCATGCCGGAGAAGGGTAAGAGCGCGTATCTGGACCGTAAGCAAATCGTCGGTTTCAAAGTGCGTTATGCGCCGCGCACTGGGGCGGTTCTCGTTCCGATGTGCAACGTTCGGGATCAGATCGTCGGCCTGCAGGTGATCTTTCCGGGCCCCCAACCAGATACCGGTCGTGACAAGTCCTATTGGCCTTATGGCATGTCGAAGGAGGGCGCTTTCCACCTGATAGGCCCGCACCCTGAGCCAGGTGAGCCAGTGTTGGTTTGTGAGGGCTACGCAACGGGCGCCAGTCTGCATATGGCCACCTCTCTCTCGGTGGCCATCGCTTTCGATGCGGGCAACCTCATGACGGTTTCCAAGGCCATGCGAGAGCGTTTCCCGGGCCGACCAATCATTATCTGCCGAGACGATGACTGGAAGACCAAGCGCCCGAACGGCGAGCCCTGGAACCCCGGAGAGGAGAAAGCCAACAACGCTGCAACGGTCGTCGGTGGCCAGGTGGTGGTGCCAATCTTTTCTGGCGATCGCGAGGATAAATGGACGGACTTCAACGACCTGCACTGTGCAGAAGGTTTGGAGGCCGTCCGCCGGCAGGTGTTGGCGGTGGTCAAGCCGCCGGCCGCAGGTGGCTGGAAGGATCAACTGGCCCGTACTGAGAATGGCTCACTGATTGCGCACATGCAGAACGTGGAGTTGATTCTCGGCAATGATGAGCGCTGGTCAGGGGTAATCGGATTCAGCGCTTTCAGCTCCAAGATCGTCAAGCTGCGAGCGGCGCCCTACGGTGGTGGCGTTGGCGATTGGGCAGACATCGACGACATGCTGGTAATGAAGTGGCTCGCGCAGCAGTACAACTTGCGGGTCAAATCCACGCATGTGATTGAGGCGGTCAGCGTGGTTGCCCATGATCATGCGTTTCATCCAGTGCGTGACTATCTGAACGGCTTGGAGTGGGACCGAGTGCCTCGGCTTGGTTCCTGGCTGACAGATGTCATGGGCGTTGCTCCGACTGAGTACAGCTCGAAGGTGGGCAAGCGCTGGATGGTTTCGGCGGTAGGTCGGGTTATGAAGCCGGGCTGTAAGGCGGACTCGGTGATGATCCTTGAGGGCGCCCAGGGTGCTGGCAAGTCCACCGCCATGAGCATCCTTGGTGGCGAGTGGTTCATGGACACGCCTTTCGCCCTGGGCGACAAGGATGGGTTTCAGGCGATCCGCGGTAAATGGATTGTCGAGCTGGGCGAGCTGGACAGCTTCAACAAAGCTGAGTCGACCAAGGCCAAGCAGTTTTTCTCCGCCTCGACCGACACCTACCGCGAGAGCTATGGCCGCAGAACTATGGACGTGCCACGCCAGTGTGTTTTCGTGGGTACGACCAACCAAGACGAATACCTCAAGGACGCCACGGGTAACCGGCGGTATTGGCCGGTTGCATGCACCAAGGTCGAGCTTGAGCTATTGCGACAGATCCGCGATCAGCTGTGGGCCGAGGCAATGTTCTGCTACCTGTCCGGGGATATCTGGTGGGTCAACCGGGATGAGTCCCCACTGTTCGCTGAGGCGCAGGAGGAGCGCTTCGTGGTGGACGAATGGGAAGGGCCGATTCTCACCTGGTTGGAAGAATCCCAGATCGGCGAGACGGCTACCGGCACAGACATTTTGTCAGGCGCCTTGAAGCTGGACTTCGGCCATTGGGGCAAACCCGAGCAGATGCGAGTCGGAGCGATCATGCACCGGCTTGGATGGCGCAAGGTGCGTCTGCCGGCGCTAGCCAAGAGTGGTATTCGGCCTTGGGCGTATAAGAAGCCCGCAGGATGGGGCCGGACTGCCCTGGTGCAGGAAAAGTTCGAGGAGCCCTGTTTCGATGATTAAGGAGATCGATGCACTTCTGAAGGTTTGGGCACTGGAACTTCACAGCGACCTGTCCAGCGGTGGACTGGCTGGTGGTAACATGGTCGCGATGATGATGGAGAGCAATGGTCAATTGATCCGCGGCAAACGCGCAAGCAAGGCGCCGCTGGAAAGCTCGCTGGATATGGAACTGATAGTGACCAAGCACCTGGACGAACAACTCGCCACGGTCGTGCGCGAGCATTACTGCAGCCACGAATCCGATATGCGGTTGCGGTATGCCCACTGTGGTTGCGGGCGCGACACCTACTACCAGCGTCTGCACGACGCACACTTGAGCATATGGTCGGTGTTGATGGGGATGGCTGCTTGACTCCTGCCCTGGCTTCGCCAGTCGCAGTCCTACTGGCTCGCCTTGTCCAGCTGCAATTTAATGCAGCCGGACAAGCGCGGGCCGCGTTGTTTCTGGTCTGTCCAACCGTCCAACCTTCCCGCACGTCATGCACATACATGAGCGCAGCGGGAGCGCATACGCGCCATGGGCGCGCAAGCGTGTATTAATAATTCTTCCTTTACACGAGAAGTTAGAGTTAATAGTAGGACAGTTGGGCAGAGCCCCAAATTTAGGCGCCTGTAGCTGTCCAACTCCGACCGCAAAAGGTTGGACAGCACAGACAGAGCCGAAGGCTCTGATAGCCGACGGATTGAATATTCCCGCGTTCACCCTACATTCACCCTGTATTACCCACTTATTGGGGGGTGGCATTAAATTCGGCTTGCTGCCACCGGAATCGACCTGTAAAAAGTACCCATCTTCGATAGGTGCGACCGCAGAGCGGCAGGCACCACACTCACCAAACCCGGCCCTTGCGCCGGGTTTTTGCGTTTAAGGGGCAGGGGAATGACGAACGAGCAGCAAGCGCTGGTGGATATGCCGATCTGGATGGTGATTGTCCTTTCACTGGTCGGCGGTGTTTCCGGGGAGATGTGGCGAGCTGACAAGGCAGGCGCCCGGGGCTGGTCCTTGATTCGCCGCCTGGCATTGAGGTCGGGGGCCTGCGTGGTCTGCGGGCTTGGCACCATCATGCTGCTGCACGCCGCCGGGGTTTCGATTCTTGCCGCAGGCGGAATCGGATGCCTGACGGCCATGGCCGGCGCCGATGTTGCGATTGGCCTGTACGAACGCTGGGCCGCCAAGCGATTGGGCCTCGGGCAAGTGCCGCCGGCCAATGGCGAGGCGGGGCAATGACCCGGCCAGGGGGCGGGGGTGGGGGGCCGGTTTTTTGGGTCCTCCCCCCAGGCCGCCCCTACACGGGTGCGCAGACTCGCGGTTTCTCTGCAGCTGAGATTTTTGCAGGGATGTCCGTCTTTTCAAGGACTTAGTGATGGGCAAGACAGTCAGCAAGGTTGAACTGGGCGAGATCGTTGGTCGAGACGAGCGGACCTTGAGCCGGTGGCAGAGGAGCGGCATGCCGGTGATCGAATTCGGCGTCGGGCGTGGCAACGAAAACCAGTACGACACCCAGGCGGTGATCGAATGGCTGATGCAGCAGGCCGCGTTGAACGGAAAAAAAGAGTCCGTCCGGGACAGATATGACAGGTTGCGGGGCGATGATCTGGAGGTGGAACTGGCCAAGAAGCTCGGCCAAGTGGTGTTAGAAGCAGACATGGTCGAGCGCTTCGAGGCAGTGATCACTGCCGCCAAGATCGAGCTGCTGAACACCTTCCCTGATGAATTGGCCGCGACCTTATCTGCGCAGTACGGCGTGCAGGTCGACGACCAGCTGATCCGCGATCCCATCGAATCAATACTGAGGAGGTTGTCCGCGTATGACGAGGATGACGAGCTCGCTGGGGATCCTGACGAGCCGGACGACGAGGAGGGCTTTGAGGAAGACGGCGAGTAAAGCAATGGGCCGGGTCTGCCGCAAGTGGGCGCCGCCTCCGCGCATGACCATTATCCAGTGGGCGGACAGGTTCCGCTGGCTGGCCACCGAAGAGTCAGCCACGCCAGGCAAGTACCGGTTCGACAAGACACCACACCTGATCTGGCCCGGTGGCCCGCTCGAGGCGCTGGACGATCCGAACGTTGCCGAGATCGTGGGCCGCAAGTCGGCCCAGGTGGCCTGGACGTCGGGCGTGCTGGGCAACGCCCTCGGCAAGTGGATTGATCTTGACCCGTCCCCGATCCTGATCCTGTTCCCCAAGGCCGAGGCGGCCAAGCAGTATGTCGGCGAGAAGCTCGAACCGATGATCGAGGCTACGCCGCGGCTGCGTAAGAAAGTTGACCTGCGTAGCCGCAAGCTGCAGCAGCGCCAGGACTTCAAGCGGTTCCCCGGCGGCTTCCTGAAGATGGTCGGCTCGAACAGCCCGGCCAGTGTGAAGTCGACGCCAGTACCACGGGTCGCCATCGAAGAGCCCGACGACTGCAACCTGAACCTGCGGGGGCAGGGGGACAGCATCAAGCTGGCCAAGGAGCGCCTCAAGACGTTCCGGCGGTCGAAGATCATCATCGGCGGCACCCCGACCATCAAGGGGTTGTCGACGATCGATGCCGAGTTGGAACTATCGGACAAGCGAGTAGGCCTGGTCCCGTGCCACGGCTGCGGCCAGGCGCATGCGCTGAGCTTCGACCACCTGCACTGCGACGAGGACGAGCACTACTTTCACGAGGTGTATGGCAAGCGCCGCCCGGAAACGGCGTACTACGCATGCCCTCACTGCGGCGAGATCTGGGATGACCACCAGAAGAACGCCAACCTCAAACTTGGACGCTGGGAGGCCACCGCCGAGTTCCGCGGCATTGCCGGCTACATCCTCAACGAGCTGTATGCCACGTTCCATGGCTCGCGCTTCGAAGTGCTGATGGAGAAGAAGCTGCAGGCCGAACACGCGGCGTCGCTTGGCAACATCGGCCCGATGATCGCCTTCACCAACAGCTCGATGGGCGAAAGCTACGAGTACAAGAGCAACGCGCCGAAGACGGACGAGCTGGAGAAACGTGCCGAGCCTTATGCCGAATTGACGGCCCCGAAGGGCACGCTGCTGGTCACGGTCGGCGTCGACGTCCAGGGCGATCGTCTTGCCCTGATTATCGTGGGTTGGGGGCGAGGAGAGGAGTCCTGGCGGTTGTACTGGGGCGAGCTGCCCGGCAACCCGATCGACCCGAATGACGGGGTGTGGACGGAGCTCGACAGGATCATCGCCACACCGATCCCCACCGAGAGCGGTGCGCAACTGGCCGTGTCGGCGGTCAGCATCGACAGCTCCGACGGTAACACCAGCGACGCGGTGTACACCTACGTGCGGGATCGCCAGCGCTTCAACATCATGGCGATCAAAGGCGCGTCCATCGACAGTCGGGACCGGGAGATCTTCACCAAGCCGGCCCAGTCAGCGGACACCAGCCAAGACAACACCAAGGCTGCGAAGTATGGCCTGCGTGTGTTCATCGTCGGCACCCACAAGGCCAAGACGCTGATCGATGGCCGGATGCGCCTCAAGGGCAGCGGGCCAGGGCGCATGCACTGGTACAGCGAGATCCGCGCGGACTACTACGAGCAGGTGACCAACGAAGTCTTGGCGCCGCACCCGCGCAACCCCAGCAAGATGGTCTGGCAGAAGAAGGCCGGCCGGCGCAACGAGGCGCTGGACTGCGAGGTGTACGCCTTGCACGCGGCCCGCAGCCTGAAGACCCACCTGCTGCGTGACAACGAATGGGACCAGCTGGAGCAGCAACTGCTTCAGCCCACCCTCTTCACTACTGAACAGGCGGTGGCACCGGTTCCTCGTCGCGTGGTTTCGCGCGGCAGGGGCACGCGGAGCCGCGTCAGCTAACCGAGGTTCACCATGACAGATGCACAACAACGCCTTGCTGAAGTCCGGGCGGCGATCTCGCGCGTCCTGAAGAACGGCCAACGGCTGCGTCGGCAGGATCGCGAGGTTCAGCTGGCCGAACTCAACAGCTTGCGCTTGACGGAGAAACAGTACGCCGAAGAGGTCGCTGCAGAGCAGGCCCTGCTTCAGGGCCGGGGCCGCAACCGCATTTCCTACGTGGGGATCTGACCATGTGGCCGTTCCGAAAACAGGAGTCGGCTGCCGAGCAGCTGATGACCGAAGCGATCCGTGTGGCCAGGGCATCGGTCGATGGGCAACAGATCGTCGCCCAGGGCGGCGGCGGTGGGGTTGAAACCCGTTGGCGCGGCGCGTCGCGGGTATTGCGCAGCGTAGCCAGCTGGCTGCCTGGCCTCGGCAGTCCGCGGCGCGACTTCAATCAGAGCGAGCGCCGCATGCTGGTGGCGCGCTCGCGTGATGCCATGCGTAACCACCTGGTGGCTCGCGCGGCAATCACACGGCTACGCACCAACGTCGTGGGCACGGGGCTGGTCTGCCGCGCCCAGGTCGACCATGAAGCGCTGGGCCTGACCGAAGAGGAGGCCGAACAGCTCAACGCTAAGCTGGACCGGTTGTGGTCGCTGTATGCCGATGACCCAAGGGAGTGCGACGCCGAAGCGACACTCAACCATTACCAGCTGCAAGCCCTGGTGCTGGTGTCGTCGATGGTGGCGGGTGACGTGTTCGTGGCCAGCCCGGACCAAGAGCGCCCCGGTTGCATCTTCAGTACGCGGCTGCAGCTGATCGAGTCCGACCGTGTTGGCAACCCGAACGGCGGCATGGACCGCGCGGACCTGGTGGAAGGGGTCGAGTTCGATGGGTTGGGTTCACCTGTGGCGTACCACGTGTGTTCCGGCTACCCCGGTGAGCATCTGGCGGGTAAGGCGCTGCATTGGGAGCGGCTGACCGTGTTCGGTGCTGAGACTGGGCGGCGTCGCGTGCTACACGTCATGGCCGACAAGGAGCGGCCCGGACAGAAGCGCGGCGTACCGTACCTGTCCCCGGTGCTGGAGCCCCTGCAGAAGCTGGAGCGCTACAGCAGCGCCGAGCTGATGGCAGCCGTGATCTCGGCGATGTTTACCGTGTTCATCAAGAAGAGCAACGACTTCAACACCAGCAACCTACCGATGTCAGCGCTGACTGAAGAACAGCCCGGAGGTGATGACAGCTCTGACGGCACGCTGGCTCTGGGTGAAGGCGCCATCGTGGATCTCGGCGTGGGTGAGGAACCGATGGTGGCCAACCCCGGCCGCCCAAACGCCCAGTTCGACCCGTTCTTCACCGCGGTGGTGAAGGAAATCGGCGCGGCACTGGAACTGCCGCTGGAAGAGCTGCTGTTGCACTACAGCAGCAGTTACAGCGCTGCCCGTGCTGCGATGCTCCAGGCCTGGCGCTTCTACAGCTTGCGCCGCTGGTGGCTGGCCTGCGACTTCTGCCAGCCGAGCCGCGAGCTGGTCATCGATGAGGCCGTGGCCAGGGGCTTGATCGACCTGCCCGGATACAACATTCCGGCCAGGCGCAAAGCCTATTGCCAAGCCATCTGGATTGGCCCGGCCCGTGGCGCCATCGATGAGCTCAAGGAAGCCAACGCTGCCGGCAAGCGCATCGAGATCGGCGTGAGCAACGAGACCCTGGAAACGGCGGCCATGACCGGTGAGCCCTGGCAGCAGGTCATTCGTCAGCGAACCCGCGAAGTCACCTATCGCCGTACACACAACATGCAGGCCCTGCCCAAGAGCGGGCTCGAAACCCCGCCTGACCCCAACCCCGAAGAGGAATAGAGATGCCTCGAGCACTTGAGCTGGCTGCCTCGCAGCCCTGGCTGATGCTGCCCGACGCGCTGGACAACCTGCTGACCATCTCCGACCGCATGGGCGATCCGGTGGCGCTGGCGACCAAGCGCGGCGAGCAGCTGGAGGACACCCGCAAGGTGACCATGCGCAACGGCGTGGCAGTGGTGCCAGTCGTTGGGCCGATCTTCCGCTACGCGAACCTGTTCACCGAGATCAGCGGTGCGACCAGCACGCAGATCCTGGCCACGGACATTCAGCGAGCGCTGGATGACCCCAAGGTCAGGTCGATCGTACTCAACATCGATAGCCCCGGTGGGGTCGCGTCGGGCATCAACGAGCTGGCCGAGATGATCTACGCCGGCCGCGCGCGCAAGCGCATCGTCGCGTACATCGGCGGGATCGGAGCCAGTGCGGCCTACTGGATCGCCTCGGCGGCCAGCGAAATTGTCATCGACGAGGCCAGCCTGGCCGGCAGCATCGGCGTCGTTGTTGAGGCGGTAGTCGAGAACGAGAAGGTGAGCGGGCGGACCCGTTACCAAATCGTCAGCCGCAATGCCCCCAACAAGCGCCCGGACCTCAACACCGAAGAGGGTCGCGCCAAACTGGGCGAGACCATCGATGCCCTGGGCGAAGTCTTCGTGGGCAAGGTTGCCCGCAACCTCGGCGTGGCTGCCGAGAAGGTGCCCGAGATGGGCGATCACGGCGGGATCCGCGTCGGTGCTGATGCCGTCAAGCACGGCCTGGCCCATCGCGTGGGCTCGCTCGAATCCCTGATTACTGAACTGGCCAAGCCGGCCCTCAACTCCCCAAGGATACACACCATGACCACCGTCACTACCACGGCAGAACTGCGCACGGCGATTGCAGCTGGCACCGACCCCAACACCATTGAGATCGCTCAGGCGGCCCAGCCTGACACCGCGGCGATCCGCACCGAGGCTGCCACCGCCGAGCGTGAGCGCATCAAGGGCATCAACGCCCTGGCCAGTAAGGGCTTCGAAAAGGAAATCGAGGCCGCCATCGACGGCGGTTCCTCGGTCGAGGCCACTGCCCTGGTGCTGTTCAAGGCCGCCCAGGATCGCGGCATTTCGCTGGCCGCCATCAAGGGCGATGCCCAAGGCGTCACCGGCGCCGTTCCATCCACTGACGGCAAGCAAGGCGAACGCAAGGCTGCTGTCAGCGCAATCGTTGCAGGCGCCTCGCGCCGCTAATAGGAGCCCCACATGGCAAACCCCGAACGCAAGACCTACCTGCCGAGCCAGCTTTCGGCGGGCGACTTCCCCATCGTGATGGACACCGGCGTTATCGCAACTGGCCAGAAGCTGGCCCGCGGTGCGGTGCTGGGCAGAGTCACCGCCAGCGGTGAGTACCTGCTGTGCAAGGCCGCTGCCGAGGACGGCTCGCAGGCGCCCGCGGTGATCCTCGACCAGGACATCGACACCACCGACGGCGCCAAGAGCGCGCCGATCCGTCTGACCGGCCAGGTGCTGGGCAGCCAACTCACCTTTGGCGAGGGCCTGACCCTGGCCGCTGCGAAGGCCGCTCTGCGTCCTCTCTGCCTTTTCATTCGTTGATCGGAGCACCCATGACTGACATTTTCGACACCCTGACCATGCTGGAAGCCGTCGAGCAGATGGTGATACCGCGTCGCTTCCTCATGAACACCTTCTTCAACGGCGGCGCTCCCGAGACCTTCGGTACTGAAACGGTCTCCATCGACATCGTGAAGGGCCAGCGCAAGATGGCGCCGTTTGTACACCCGACCCTGCCAGGCAGTGTGTCGCAGCGTACTGGCATCAATTCTTCGACCTATAAACCGCCGTACATTCAGCCGAAGCGCGAAACCCGTGCTGAGTTGATCCTGAAGCGCGGTGCGGGCGAGAACCCATTCTCGACACGCACTCCGCTTGAGCGAGCCGGTGAGTTGCTCGGCCGTGACCTGGTGGACCTTGATGACGAGATCACTCGTCGCGAGGAGTGGATGTGCGCCCAAGCGCTGACTACCGGGCGTATCCGGGTGGTCGGCGACGGTGTGGATGACACCATCGACTTCCTTATGGAAGACACCCACAAAGTCACGCTTGTCGGCGGTCGTTGGAACACCGAGGGCTCTGACCCGATCGCCAATATGCGCCAGTGGCGCCGTCGGATCGCCAAGGACTCCGGTCGATCGGCAAACGTAGCTGTGTTGAGCGCCGAGGCGCAGGACGCCTTCCAGAGCAACGAGACGGTGCTGAAACAACTGAACAGCCGGCGCGTGGACATGGGCCTGATCAAGCCCGAGGAGCTGCCCGACGGGGTGACCTACCTCGGCTACCTCAACGATCCGGGCATCGATCTGTACGCCTATGACGAGTGGTACCTGGATGCAGCCGGCGACGAGCAGCCGGTCATTCCGGCGGGCGGCTTGATCCTGGGTTCCACCTCGACCCGCAACGCCATGCTCTACGCGGCCATTCAGGATCTGGAAGCCATCGAGAGCGGTCTGGTCGAAGCGGCGCGCTTCCCTAAGAGCTGGGTCACCCAGGAGCCGAGCGTGCGTTGGTTGAAGCTCCAGTCGGCTCCTCTGGCCGGCATGCTGGAACCGAATGCTTTCCTCTACGCCAAGGTGGTGTGACATGGCTGCGAAAACTGAATACGTAGTGGTGGACGGCTGTCTGCAGGACGGTGCCAAGGTGATCCGCCAAGGCGAGGTCTACGACCCGCCCAGCAAAGAGGTCGCCACGCTGTTGGTGGACGAAGGCAAGATCGCTCGCCGCGGCCAGCTGCCGAAAGAAGATCAGGAAGGCGGTGACTGACTGTGGCCTTCCGCGATCAGGTGGCGGGTATGGATGCTGCGCTACTGGAAGAGCTGGGTGATGAGGTCGAGATCGAGGGTTTCGACGAGCCGGTGAAGGGGTTCATGTCCGTGCCGTGGCAGCAGCCAAAGGTCGGCACGATCAACACCGGCCTTCGTCAACCTGTCTTCTCCGTGCGTGTGGGTGACGCCGCGGGCATCAAGGAAGGTCAGCAGCTGGTCTGCGATCTTGCGCCTGCGGATGGCGGTGGACGATACGTCATCGCCAAGCGGGATCCGGACGGTACGGGCTGGATCAACTTCGCTTTGCGGGAGGTTCGATGAACGTTGGTAGCTATTACAAGCAGTCCTCCGACACCGGCCTGATAACGCTGCAGGCGAACCCTCGACAAGTGAAGGGGTTCGAGCAGTTTGCCGGGTTGGTACCCAAGGCCGTCAGCGCAGCCCAGCGCCGGGTCATCAACAAGACCTTGCGCTGGTTGCGCACCCATGTCGCTCGTTCGGTAGGCCAGCAGGAGCGCATTGCCATCGCGGCGGTGCGGCAGCGCCTGCGGGCCTACACGGTGGGCAGAAACGGGCAGGGCAGGCTCTGGTTCGGCCTCAATCCGATCGAGGCCAGCCGTGCTGGCCGGGCCAGGCAGACCCGCGCTGGTGTCTCGGTGGCGGGGCGTCGATACCAGGGCGCGTTCTATCGGCAGGTGTACGGCGGCACGCCGGATATCTGGATCCGCACGGCCAGCAAGCACTTCAGAGCGAGCGACTATCCCGAGAGCGAGGTTTCGAAAGCGGGTGGGGCTAGCTCGGGCTGGATCGCCGAGAACGACAGTCGTTTCCCGTTGGCCAAGGCCAAGATCTCGCTCGAGGAGGTGAGGCCTCACTTCGAGTCATGGACGAACAAGGCGCACCAGCGGTTGCTGGTGGTGATGGAGCAGGAGCTGAACTTCGAGATGCACAAACTCTTACGGAGAACCGGTAATGGATGATGATCCGATCCCTCTGGCGAGGGTGTACGCCGCGATGGAGGAGGCCATAGCTCAGGCCATTCCTGGCCTGCACTACGTGGGCACGATGCCAGGGATGCTTGAGACCATCGCCGTCCCTGGGATTGTTCTGGAACTTGCCGGGTTCGAGCCCGCTGAGCATGACCCTGGCACGGGCGAAGTGGCGATCGAGGCGCGTTTCGAGGCACGGGCGATTGTCGGTGCCGAGCATGACGATCATCTGCACGTCGCGGCGTTTATCGCTGCTCAGTTGGCGGTGCTGTTGCGTATGCAGACCTGGGGGCTTGAGGTTGAGCCGGCCCAGCTGGTGCGCGCTGAGCCCGACTGGAGCAGGCCAGAACTGGATGGTCTGGCTGCGTGGGTGGTCGAGTGGACCCAGGTCATCTACCTCGGTACGGAAGAGTGGCCATGGCCCAATCAGCCACCGGGTTCGATTGTCTGGGGCTTTGTTCCCGACACCGGTCCGGGTAGTGAAGGCAGTTACCTGCCACCGGAGGCCATGGAGTGAGCTTCGCATCGGCAATGCACGACCGCATGCTGGCCGGTCTGGTGATCCCCTGTCGGGTAGTCGCGGTCGACCTCGCCGCCGCCATGGTCCGAGTCTCGGACGGCGGCGACTGGACCAGCGCCTGGGTGCGTTGGCACAGCCAGGCGGCGGGTAAGGCGCGTCACTGGCGGGCACCGAGCCTGGACGAGCAGGGTGCCCTGATTAGCCCGAGCGGCGATCCCGCTCAGGGCACCTTCGTGCCGGGGCTGTACGGCAACGCCGGTGCCCAGCCGGACAACCGCGACCACGTCGAAACCTGGCGCTTCGACGATGGCGGCTCGCTGATCTACGACTGGAAGGCCAAGAGCTACACCATTCAGTTGCCCAGCGGCACCGTGACCGTTCAGGTGGGCGCCTCGCAGGCTGTACTGACGGACGCTGCCATCACGGCGAAGTCCAGCAGCATCAGCGCGCAGGCCGACACAATCACGCTGACCGGCCAAGTGACGATCAACGGTCCGCTCACGGTGACGGGCGACATCAACGGAGGTGGCCGGATCATCGACACCGCCGGCAACACGGCAAATCACAAACACTGACCAGAGCCCGCCCAGCGCGGGCTTTTTTATGCCTGGAGGTTCCATGGCCAAGACACAAAAAGAAGCCGGTGAGGTTGTCGAGCCCTTACCGCAACCCAGTGAGGCAGTCACCTTCATCGACCAGGAGTACACCCGGCGCACGCTGGTCCTGCCCGATTGGCTGGTGCTTGAGGTTGTCCAGGGGCAGGTCACCCTGGCGGGCGATGATGCCCCTGGCTTGGCTTACATGCGCAACCGGCCCGACTTCAAGGAGGCCTGACCGTGATCGGCATGGATCGTCGAACGGGGCAGCCGATCTCCGGCCTGGCGCACCTGCGGCAGTCCATCGAGGACATTCTCGGTACCACGGTCGGCAGCCGGCGGATGCGTCCGGAGTATGGGTGCCAGTTACGCCGCTATGTGGACTTGCCGGTGAATGAGGGTTGGAAGAGCGCGGTACAGGCCGAGGTCGCCCGTGCTCTGGGCCGGTGGGAGCCGCGGCTACGGCTGGAGCGCGTGCGCGTTGTGGCCGTTGTCGATGGGCAGATCAGCTTGCAGTTGACCGGCGAGTACCTGGGTGACAGCGCAGTGATGGAGGTGAGTGTATGAGCGCAGTGGACCTGTCTCAGCTCCCGGCGCCGCAGGTGTTGGAAAGCCTGGACTTCGAGGAGATTTACGGTGAAGAGCTGCAGCGCTTTCGCGAGTACATGGGCGATAAGTGGGATGCGCTGCTAGAGAGTGACCCTATCACCAAGCTCCTCGAGCTGGGCGCGTTCCGCCGGATGCAGAACCGTGCGCGGGTCAACGATGCTGCGAAGTCTCTGCTACTGGCTTATGCAACGAAGGCTGACCTCGACCAGTTGGCCGCCAATGTGAACCTGCAGCGGCTGGTGGTGCAGGCTGAGGACTTGAGCGCGGTGCCTCCGGTGGAACGAGTCCTCGAGGCCGACGATGCCCTGCGGGAGCGTGTGCAACTGGTGTATGAGGGGCTCACCACTGCAGGGCCGCGGAACAGCTACATCCTGCATGCGCGCAATGCTTCGGGGCGTGTGGCAGACGCCACAGCAGAGAGCCCGGCCCCGGCCGAAGTGATCGTGACAGTGCTGGACTTGGAGGGCACAGGGTTGGCGCCCCCTGAACTGCTGGAGACTGTGCGTCTGCATCTGAGTGACGACGATGTGCGCCCTGTTGCCGATCGGCTCACCGTCCAATCTGCACAGATCCTGACTTATCGGGTCGAGGCCCTCATTTACATGTCAGGCACAGGGCCGGAGAACGAAGCGATCCTCGCTGAATGCGAGCAGCGCTTGCGGGCATGGGTGAACCCCAGGCGCCGCTTGGGATTGGAAGTAGCGCGGTCAGGGGTGGATGCGCAGTTGCACATTGCTGGTGTCAGCCGGGTAGAGCTGGTGGGGTGGTCAGATATTCGTCCCACCAAAGCGCAGGCGGCCTGGTGTGAGGACATCAGCGTGACGCGAGGTGGCTGACATGAAAAGCCTGCTGCCATTGAACAGCACCCTGTTGGAACGGGGTGTTGAAGCCGCCACGGAAGAAGTGACCGAGATCCCGCTTCGGACGCTGTGCAACCCCGACACCTGTCCGGTTCATCTGTTGCCGTACCTGGCCTGGGCCTGGTCGGTTGACAGGTGGGACCCGAGCTGGACCGAGCCGGTCAAGCGGGCGGCGATCAAGGCCTCGTATTACATCCATGCGCACAAAGGCACCATCGGGGCTCTGCGGCGTGTGGTCGAGCCGCTGGGTTATCTGATCGAGATCATCGAGTGGTTCAACACCGTGCCCGAAGGCGTGCCTGGAACCTTTGCGCTCAAGGTCGGTGTGCTTGAGACCGGAATCACCGAAGAAATGTATCAGGAGCTGGAGCGCCTGATCGACGACGCCAAGCCCGTCAGCAGGCACCTAACCGGCCTCGCAATCAGCCTCGAAACCCAAGGGGCTTTGAACATCAGTGTCGCCGTGTACGAAGGCGACGAAATCGACGTTTACCCGCCTGTCATGCGTGACATTGAAGTCACCGGCTCTTTCGGCGTGGTCGGCCGCGAACACTCCATAGATACCCTGGACGTTTATTATGATTGATGCGAATTCGCAGTTTTTCGCCATCCTCACGAACGTAGGCATGGCCAAACAGGCGAACGCCGACGCGCTCGGCATTCCCTGGAAAATTACAGATATGGGGGTAGGGGATGCCAACGATACCGACCCGATCCCCAATGCAGCGCAAACACGGCTGATTAACGAATGGCGCCGGCGACCGCTGAATCAGCTCAGGGTTGACCCGGTCAACCCGGCAGTGATCATCGCCGAGCAGATTATCCCGGCGGACGAGGGCGGGCATTGGATTCGTGAAATCGGTCTGTATGACGCTGACGGGGATCTGGTAGCGGTGGCCAACTGTGCGCCGAGCTTCAAGCCTGTGCTGTCGCAAGGTTCTGGTCGTACTCAAGTCGTGCGGATGAACTTCATTGTTTCCAGCACTGGCAATATCACGCTGAAGATTGACCCGGCCGTGGTGCTGGCGACTCGCGAGTATGTCGATCAGCGGATCCTGGAAGAGCTGTACAAGCTCGACAACAAGCAGTCTGTCCGGGTGGCCACCACGGCCAATATCGCGTTGGCTGGGCTTCAGACCATCGACGGCATCGCCCTGGCGGCGGGCGACCGAGTACTGGTGAAGAGCCAGGCCGTGGCCAAGGATAACGGACTGTATGTCGCGGCGGCGGGTGCCTGGGCTCGGGCGGCGGATGCTGATGCCAGTTCAGAGGTTACTTCGGCCTTGATTGTATCTGTCGAGCAGGGTACGACCCTGGCCGACACGCGCTGGCAGTTGGTGACAGACGGCGCGATCGTCCTCGGTTCGACGGCCCTGGTGTTTCAGAACATCACTCAAGGCTTTGCGCCAATCAATTCGCCGGCATTTTCGGGGACTCCGACAGCTCCGACTCCCCCGCGATTTGATAAATCTCTACTCGTGGCAAATGCTGAGTTCGTTCAGCTTTCAAAGGGCGGTTACAGCGGATACGCCGAATATTCGGCGGCCAGCGGGAGTGTTCCAGTTAGCGATATAGGAAAATATATCGGCTTCAATTCTGGAGGGGCTCAGTCCTACTCGTTGCCTGACGCAAACACACTTCCTTTGGGGGTGAGTTTTTTTATTGAGGCTGTGGGGCCGGCTTCTGTTTTGACCTTGACCGCACCAAATTCAACGTTCACGGGGGTAAGTGCGCAAGCGCCTTCTAGTTCTTTCAGGCTTCGTGACAGTGCGTGCGAGTTTATCGTTATTGGTGGGTCATACAGAGTGGTTGGAGGCGGCGGTAAATCTCTGGTCGCGAGAAATGGTTATGAGCGGATGTCAAATGGCCTGATTCGTATGTGGGGGGATGGTGGTGCTGGTGGTCATGCAAGTCACTGTGCATTCGGCAACTCGATTGCCAAGACAACGTATAACGCCTTTCCGATCCCATTTCCTAACGAGTTATTCGGCGTTGTCGCCAATCACAATAGCGCTGGGGTTTCAACAGTATCTATCGTAACCACGGGGGAGACCGTTAACGGATTTTATGCCGCTGCTAGCTGGTCTGTTGATTGCTCTGTCCGCTGGTCTGCCATTGGGAGGTAAGCATGAAATTTAGCCCTAGCAATCTTCAGTTTTACCCTGATGATATTGGCTACGAAATGACGGATGTACCGGGCGATGTTGTCGACGTTCCGCCAGAGGATTTTGCGGCGGCGATGGATCGCGCTCCAGGTGAGTCGCTCAAATTCGAAGCTGGCCGTGTCGTTATTGTTCAGGCACCTGAGATTGATACAGCCGAGCGGTTGGGCGCTCTTGAGCGCTATTGGCGCTCACAGCAACTTGCGCTAACAGATGCTGTTGTAACTCGTCATCGTGACGAGCTTGAGGACGGATCAGAAACTACATTGACTCCTGCACAGTACAGCGAGCTTCAGGCGTACCGCCGAGGGCTTCGCGACTGGCCCGAAAATGGCGAGTTTCCGCTGGCCGAGCATCGGCCAGTAGCTCCGCCTTGGCTGGCTGACCAGATTCAATAAACGCCCCGCACTGACGGGGCGTTTTCATTTCCGCCATTTGAAATTATCACCCACCAAAGCCTCGCTCATGCGAGGCTTTTTCGTATCTGGAGACTCTTATGGGCTTCTTTCACGGCGTTACAGTAACGAACGTCGATACCGGGGCGCGCACCATAGCGCTACCGTCGTCATCGATCATTGGCCTGGTTGACACCTTCGTGCCGGCGCCGGCCTACAGCGCGCAGCCCAATGACCTGGTGATGATCACCAATGAGCGCGAAGCAGTGGCAGCCTTCGGGCCTGACTCGGCGATGACCAAAGCCTGCCAAGCTATCTACATCCGAGCCAAGGCGGTGATCGTGGCCTGCGGTGTGGCCAAGCTGGATGATCCTGCGGAACAGACCTCGGCCATCATCGGTGGCGTACAAGCCAACGGTAAGCGCACCGGCCTGCAAGCGCTGCTGGACGGCAAGAGTCGGTTCAACGCTCAGCCGCGGCTGTTGGTGACTCCCAAGCACAGCGCGACCCTGGCTGTCGGTACCGCGCTGGTCGCGCTGGCCGACAAGCTGCGAGGGCTCGCCATCCTCGATGGTCCGAACACCACCGATGAGGCGGTGATGGCCTACGCCGAGAACTTCGGCGCCAAGCGGGCGTACATGGTTGATCCAGGCGTGCAGTATTGGGCCACGATAGCGGCCGCCACGGTCGATGCGCCGGGCTCTGCCTGGGTGGCTGGCTTGTTTGCCTGGACCGATAGCGAATACGGCTTCTGGGCTTCGCCTTCGAACAAGGAGTTTGTCGGCATCACTGGTACCACGCGGCCTATTGAGTTTCTGGACGGTGACGAAACCTGCCGGGCCAACCTGCTCAACAATGCGAACATCGCCACGATTATCCGCGATGACGGTTTCCGCCTATGGGGCAACCGCACGCTATCGAGCGATCCGAAATGGGCCTTCGTCACCCGCGTGCGGACCATGGATATCGTGATGGACGCGATCCTGTACGGCCACAAATGGGCTGTCGACCGATCGATCACCGCCACCTATGTCAGCGACGTGACCGAGGGGCTGCGAGCATTTATGCGCGACCTGAAAGCCCAGGGCGCAATCATCAATTTTGAGGTGTTCGCCGACCCTGAACTGAACACCGAGAGCCAGCTGGAGCAAGGCAAGGTGTACTGGAACATCCGGTTTACCGACGTGCCGCCGGCCGAAAACCCGAACTTCCGCGTCGAGGTCACTAAGCAGTGGCTGCGTGAAGTCCTCGACACCGCCGCATAAGGAGCGAGCCCGATGGCAATGATTCCCGAAACGTTGGCCAACCTGAACCTGTTCGTCGATGGCGTCAGTTTCCAAGGCGACGTGCCCAGCCTGACCCTACCCAAGCTCACCCTGAAGATGGAAGAGCATCGACCCGGTGGCATGGACATGCCGGTGGAGCTGGACCAGGGCATGGAAAAGCAGGAAGCCGGCTTCACCACCACCGGCGTGCGCCGCGAGTCGCTGAAGTTCTTCGGCCTGGCTGACGGCACCGCCTTCAACGGCACTTTCCGCGGGGCCTACAAGGGCCTCAAGGGCAAGATCACCCCGGTCATCGTCACCCTGCGTGGGGCGTTGAAAGAGGTCGACATGGGCGACTGGAAGCCAGGTGACAAGGCCGAGATCAAGCACAACGTCGCGGTGACCTACTACAAGCTCGAGGTCGACGGACGTGTGGTCTACGAGATCGATGCTCTGGGCATGAAGCGGGTCATCAACGGTGTCGACCAGCTCGCCGCGCAACGCCAGGCCCTGGGCCTGTAACCCCTCACAGATAAGGACAACACTTCCATGACAAAGAAAATCCGCGCTTTCCTGCAGGTCGACGTCGACCGTGTAGCCGTCAAGTTGAGCAAGCCGAGTGAGTGCAACGGCGTCACTGTCGACACGCTGACCCTGCGGGCGCCGACTGTACGAGATATCAGGGCTGCCCAGCTCACCGCCGATGGCGATGATGAGCAGCGTGAACTGAATCTGTTCGCCTCGCTGGCCGAAGTCAGTGTGAAGGATCTCGAAGGGTTGGCACTGAAGGACTACACCCGTCTACAGGCCGGCTATTTTCGTCTGGTGCAAGACGACGAGCTTTGACCCGCAGACCCAGAAGCAGCTGGCCAAACGGCTGGCTGCGGAGCTGGGCTTCTCGGCAGCAGAGATCTCGGTGATGTCCTGGATGGACATCATCTGGTGGCTCACGGATTGAGCCTGCAGGAGGGTAGCGCATGGCAAAGCTGGCGATAGCGCTGGAAATCGGCGGCGCCGTTGCCGCATCGCTCGGTGCGGCATTCGGCACTGCCCAGGGACATATCAAGAAGCTCGAGGACAAGGGCAACCGGGCCAAGGTGTTGAAGAACACCATCGGCGAAACGATCAAGCTCAGGGACGAATGGAAGAAGGCCCATGACAGTGGGTCGGCAGCGGCATCCGGCCTGCTGCGTCGCCTGGAAGGCAATCTCGATGCCCTGAAGAAACAGGGCGTCGAGGTCGGGCGCCTTGCTCGGGAGTACCAGCGCCTTGGGCGTGAAGCGAAGTCAGCAGATCTGCAGCAGAAGGGACGGCAGCAGATCGATGCGGGCAAGTCTTCGCTGAAGTCAAACATCGGCGCCGCGGTTGTCGGCGTTGGCATGGCTGCTGTCCCGGCGACAATCAGCGCGAATTACCAGGCCATCATTCGCGACATTGCGATCAAGGCCGACGTGGCCAACAAGCCTGAGGAGGCCCAGTTGACCAGGACGGTCATCGAAACCGCCAAAGATGGCATGTCGCGCAACGATGTCGCCGACTTGATCAACCAACTGGTCGGTGCAGGTATGGAGCTGGACAAGGCCATGGCCTATACCCCGGTAGCGGCCAAGTTCGCGGTCGGGCAGGGCGCCAGTGGCGTGGATACGGCATCGATGATCATGGCGCTGCAGCAGAACGCCAAGATCACAGATCCGAAGGTCATGCAGCAGGCGCTTGAGGCCATCGCGTACCAGGGCCAGGCGGGCAGCTTTGAGGCCAGTGATATGGCCCGCTGGTTTCCGCAGTTACTGGCATCGATGGAGAAGAACGGCAGCACCGGCCTAGATGCCGTCACGTCGTTGGGCTCGATGCTGCAGGTGCAGATGAAAACTGCCGGCAGCTCGGACGAAGCGGCGAACAACTTCAAGAACTGGGTCGAGAAGATCGGCTCGGGTGATGTAGTCAAGGCCTACAAGGATGTGGGCATCGACTACCAGGCCTCGTTGAATACAGGTATCCAGAAAGGCATGTCGACGATCGAGTCGTCGATGGCCCTGGCGATGAAGTATGTCGAAGCCACGGACCCGGCCAAGGCGAAAAAGATCAAGGATGCCCAAGCCGGAATCAGCAAGGAAGCTGACCCGGAGAAGGCCAGGGCGGCCCTGGATGCGCTGGAGAAGTCCCTGCGTACCGGGGACTTGTTCGCGGACATGCAAGTGAAAGCGGCACTCACCGCCTATTCGCAGAATCGCGACCTCTACACCCAGCTCAAGAACGACTCGACCAAGGCCACGGGGATCCTCGACAAGAACCTGGCCGAGCGGCGCGAGACGTCGTCGCAGATCTGGAAAGAAACGTTGCAGTCGATCGATGACAGCATGCGCAGCGTTGGCGATGCCATCCGGCCGGTGACGGACAAGCTCGGGCAGGGCATCAACTTTGTGGCACGCAAACTGACGGAGCTGTCGGACAAGGCGCCGGGCGTAGTGATGGGCATTGCCAGCATCACCGCTGGTATCGGTGCGCTGATCACCCTGTACAGCACGGCGAAGATCGGGCGCGGCGTCTTGAATGTGGCGCGCGGTCGGCGGATGGGGCGCGGTGCTGGAGGTGGTCTTCCGGAGACTGGCAACAAGGCGGTGGATGCTGGCCTCGGTGTACTGGGGAAAGTATTTGGTGGTGCTGCTGCCAACGATGCCGGCGGTGTTCTCGGTAATGAGCCGCAACGTGTGTTCGTCGTCAACGCCAGGGACTTGGGCGGGCTGGGCTCGTCGGTCGGCGGCCCAGAACCGGGCGGCAGGCGCCGCCGTCGGCGCCGACGAGGTCGCGTCGGTGGCGCGGCTGTATCGGCTGCGGCGAGCATGGCTCCGGCCGCGACGCAGGTCGGACGGATGGGGCGGATGCTGGGTACCGTCGGCAAGGCTTCCAAGTTCGTTGGCAAACTGCCGGGCGGGAAGGTGCTCGATGCCGGCATGACCCTGGTCGACACGGCCCTCAACGCGAAAACCCAGGACGAGAAAGCCGAAGGCTACGGCACCGCGGCGGGCGGTTTGGCCGGTGCCCTGGCTGGCGGTGCTGTAGGAGCGGCGATTGGCTCGGTCGTACCGATCATTGGTACCGCCATCGGTGGTGCCATTGGTGCGGCCTTCGGCGGTATGGGCGGGGAGGGCATAGGTGGTTGGCTCGGCAAGAAGCTGTTCGGTGAGGACGAGCAGTTGGCGAAGGCCGACAAGGACAAGGGCGCGGCGCCTGGTGACGTGGCTCGCTCGATTGCAGCTGCAGCGCCGGCACCCACAGCTCCGGTAGTCGCCCAGGCGCTCGAGCAGGCCAAGCCCAAGTCTGAACCGCCCAAAGTCGATCAGCAGTTCTCCTACATGCCGAATATGCCGATCACCGTTCAAGGTGATGCCAAGGATCCGCAACAGTTGTTCCGCTCGCTCGAAGGGCTCATCCGCAATAGCTGGGATACCTGGTCGCGGGAAAACCTTGCTCGGCAGGCTGCTGGGCAGCTGTTCGACGAACCCCATGTTTAAGGAGGTGCCATGGCCTACATGGAGTCTATGCAGTCGACGCTGTCTTCGTTGATTGCCGCGGGGGAGGCTGGCCGTACCAGTCTTGACGGCATGCTCGGGCCGCTGACTGGTGCTGTGAGCGATATGACGGGTGCTGCTGCCGAGCTGGAGGGCTTGCCGATCATCGGCCCGGCCCTCGGCCAGAAGCTGCAGCGCACCATGCGGGCGATCAGCGCAGCCCAATCCACCGTGGGTCGGGTGGCATCCACCTACAGCCAGGTGGTCAGTGGCGCCGCGGCGGTGCAGGACCGTCTCGGCGTGCTGAAGGAACAGGCCGGCAAGGCGTCGGCGGCAATCAACCGGATAGCCGGCCAGGTTAGTCCGTCGTTGGCCAACATCCTGCCGACTAGCGCGCTCGCATCGCTGGCGACGCCGGCGGCCGAGGCGATCAAGCCCTTCCCGCATCTGCTGATCCTGCAGCCGCTCGATGCCAAGCTGCAGCCGTATTACTTCAATCTGGACACCGCTGCGTTCGACGAGCTGCGACGGCAAACGGCAGCGCGCTGGGCCGGCCAGGAGCGTCTGACGCGGGATATCGCGCAACAGGCGGTGGGGCAGGGCGAGGACAAGATGACGCTGAAGGGGGTGATCTATCCCGGCTTCAAGGGGGGGATCAAGCAGTTGGACACCCTTCGCGCTATCGCCCGCCGGCTGCAACCGGTCAGCTTGGTCACCGGTTACGGTGACGTACTCGGCACCTGGTGCCTGCTGAGCGTCGATGAAGAGCAGGGCGCGCTGTTGGCTGGCGGCATCCCACGCAAGCAGGGTTTCTCACTGGAGTTCGTGAAGTATGG